>Ga0155835_119_pt1 | contig 28895 bp, 39 predicted proteins | sample RifCSPlowO2_01_FD_107489 | JGI IMG/M metagenome (GOLD analysis project Ga0155835, IMG submission 107489) | Candidatus Roizmanbacteria bacterium RIFCSPLOWO2_01_FULL_35_13 | reverse complement strand
TCCTACATTTGCTTTTAGATCAACATTATTTAAAGGTACTGACCCTGAATTCGGAAGAGCTGAGGCAGAAAGAGTGACGTTACATGCTGCGGGAGGAGTCGGAGTTTTTGTTTTAGTTGGAGTAGGAGCTGATGTTCCAACATTTATACTTACTGTTTTAAAGGCTGAACACCCACCTCTTATGACATTTACGGTTGCAGTTTTAGAACCGGAGGTTGAATAATTACAAAGATCAACCGCTGTATATGGATTAACTGAGGTAGATACTATCTTGTCCCAAGTATTATCACCTTGAACACAGTTAAACTGGTATTCAATTGTTCCGGTAGTAGTTCCTCCTACATTTGCTTTTAGATCAACATTATTTAAAGGTACTGACCCTGAATTCGGAAGAGCTGAGGCAGTTAATGTTACATCGCAACCTGTGGTACTAGCTGCTCTTGAACGAAGTTCTTTTTGATCATCTGTATAAAATAGAGATACCGCCATGGTGCTAATAAGAACAACAGCACTTATTATAAGAGGAATCAGAGGTGCTACACCCTTAGTCAGGTATCGTCTGGTAACTGATCTCTGAAAATATTTTTTACGCATGGAATTATTTTTTATTATTATTATCTTTTAATATGTAAAAGTAACCAAACACGGCTAAACCAAAAGTTATAATCATCAAAATAGTATTTAAAGTATTGACGTCCATAATTTATTTCTTTTTACCACCAAACCAAAAATAATGACTTCCTATAGCAAATAGACTAAAAAAAATCATCATTAACAAGTAATTTGTTTCTGCATTACCTATCATTTAAAAAATCAAGGGAAACTTTTAAAAAAATGAAACTTATTATCAACGACGCTATAGATGTTCCAAAATATAAATAAAAATTTTTCATTCCCGTATACAACGGGCTGACAATTCCTGCAGTTACGATAACTAAAGCTAAGTTATTATAAAATGTCGCCATATTTTCCTTTTGTTTTAAGTTTAACACTTTTCCACTCATATTATTTTATACTTTAAAAATAGTCCCTAGCGTGAGAAAAGTCAAGGATAGTTATCCCGTCACTCTGGCTTGTCCAGAGTCGTTGTTAGAATCTGGAGTCGTCGCATCGCCTCCTCCCCAGAATGACACAATCTCCTTAACCGTCCACTTTAAAATGAGAAAAATCGTCGACACTATAATATACATATATAATAAAAAGTTTTTTTTATTGACATATTCAAGATCCGACTCCATCCATTGTTTGAATGTTAACTTATGTGCTCCCCTGATTATCCATAAAGATGTCAGACCGGGCTTCACGGTAAACCGCAGATTATATTTTTTCGGGACCTTTATAGCTTCATCGACCGGTAATGGTCTTGGCCCGACAAAGCTCATGTCCCCTTTAATAATATTAATAAGCTGTAAAATCTCATCGATGCCTGTCTTCCAGAGAACTTTTCCAAATGTTGTTAACCGCGGATCATGGTAAATTTTAAATACCGGGCCGTCAGCCTGATTTAAATGAGAATATCCGTCTTTTAATTTTTCGGCATTTTCCTGCATCGTTCTTATTTTATAAATAAAAAAAGGTCTGAAATTTTTTCCGCTTCTTTTTTGTACAAAAATAGGAGAACCCGGAGAAGTCAAAGTTACTAAAATCAAAAGAACTAAAATAAATGGCAATACTAAAATAAAAAGCAGTAAAGCGATAAAACGTTCCATTATTTTTTATGACAGTCATTATAACAGAAGATAACATTCTCACCCGAATCACAAATCCCGTTTCCACAGAGATTCTTTAAAAATCCCTCCGGTAAACCAATCTTTTCAATGTCTACCTGATATTTTTCCAGATTATTTTCGTCGAAAAAAATTATTTTTTTACCGTTTTTAAAATAAGGCAGCAAAAGAGTCATTTCCTTTAAAGGTTCCAGTGTGGCAACTGAAGAATCCGATTCTTTTGCTCCGTCAATTTCATAAGGAGGAAAATTTACCCTATTCTTCTCCACTTTTCCTGAAAATAATTCTTCTCCTCTATCTCCAATTATTTTAACGTTGTAATAGCCAAAAGGAATTTTCAATTTATAGTCAGATGTGTAGGAACTTTCACCCGAAAGACTTTTTAAGGATAATCTGTAATCCGGAGTTTGATTCAGCACAACTTTTACCGCAGCATGACTGACAGAAGGATTAATTTTTGATTTGCTTAAATATGTCGAAGTTAAAACGGTTAATGCAAAGCCTACAACGATTACAAAAATTATTTTGATTTTTGCCATAGTTAATAGTTAAATTATGGAAATAATTTTAACATCTCATCCCAACCGTCTATAAGAGACGGTTCATTAAAATCATAAACTGCTCCTGTTCCTCCCCTATCCATTATACTCCGAACTGCGGGTCTGTAAAAATTGGTAAAACCGCATCGCGGGTAACATCCGACATTGGGAAATCTGTTTGCCCATTTTGGGCAGGGTACCGTCTGACTCTGTGAAGGCAGTTCGGAACAATTTAATCCAGCTACAGCTCCTGCGGGAGCCGCAATTCCAAAAGAATATTCATCCATCAAACCCGTTAAACTGTGTCCCAATTCATGCGGAACCGTCGGCTGATCCAAAGCAAAATTATAGATATAAGTCCCCCCCCAAATAGAAATACCCCCAATTGATCCGGTACGGTGAGTGTCATTATTGAATATTAAATAGCTATCGCCACCACACTTTGACGCTGCCAGGTTAAATGCTTTAACATGATCCCAACAGGCAACCGTTACCCCGTTAGCCGTAGGACAATTAAAACCCTTAAAAAAAGTTTGATTAAGATCCATTAAAGCCCAAAGATTTATCTTTCCCAATCTTGCCGTGCCTAAATTAGTTTTATTCAAAGCCACAACCGCTTTATCTACAGCTGCCAAAAAGTCGTTATTATTATTATAATCTTCCGCAAGCACTACAAGATCGGCTTTTGTCCGCTCGCCTGTGCCCATTTTCAACTGACAGTTTGGCAAAGAAGTAGGTGTTGGAAAAGGAGTAGATGTTGGAAAAGATGTGGAAGTTGGCACAGTCGTCGGTACTGAAGTTATTGTAACTACCGGAGTTTGAATCACAGTAGGCGTAGCAGCCAGAACACAACTGTAAAAATAAGGACTCTCTGCATAAATATTATTAATTAAAAAAAACAAGGAGATGGTAAAAAAAAATATCAAAATAAAAAAGTTTTTCAGATCTTGGAACTTCATATAAAATATTTTAACAGAAATCAAGTGTCATTCTGAGTGCCGACAATTTTTCTTGTTGACAAAGGCTATTTTGCATTTTATAATTCAGACGATGATACCTCTTCGCTATTGAAAGATATATTTTGATAGCTACGTTAGGTATTTTTTAAGATTTAATATAAAATCTAAAATACCCAACGAAGCTGTTAAGATTAACATTTTCGCTAACAGCATAGTGGTATGACAAATAAATTCAAACCGTCTGCAAAAGTATCACTGTCGGACTTACCGGATCTTTTAACAATTAGAGAGGTTGCCGATCTTTTACGCGTTTCATCACTAACAATAAAACGCTGGGGTAAAAAAGGTAAGCTTCCTGCAATCCGCATCAACTCCAGAGGAGACAGAAGATATAAAAAAGAAGTTGTCCAAAGACTTTTAGGAGTAAATCCTTCATAATAAATCACAAGATACAACTTACAAGAAACAAATAATCTCCAAAATACAAAAATTTAAATTTCAAACAAAATCGTTTGAGTATTTTAAATTTGAATATTGTTATTTTTTTGTATCTTGTTTCTTGTATCTTGGAATTTGTTTAATTATACTAATGTAAATAATATGCTTTGTCCGAATTGTAAAGAAAAATTAATTGAAGATGTAATCGATAATCAGAATATTCTTCACTGCTCAAACTGCGGAGGTACTTTTTTTCAGGAAAATGGGATCAATAGAATCTCCCTGACATCGGCACAAAACCTCGCTTCAGATTTAAAAATTAACCGGATATCCAATGAAACAAAACTTTGCCCGAATGATAATTCTGTTCTTACCCATTTACAATCCGAAAGCATACCGGCTGAAGTTACACTGCTCCACTGCGCAACCTGTAAGGGAATATTTGCTTACCCGAATGACCTAGTACTTTTTAAAAAAGCCCAAACCGCAAAGATCGATTATTTCAAAATCTGGAATATTCCATTACCGTCAATTAAATCTGTAGCCGTACTTAGCGTTTTATTATTTGCTTCTATCGTAAGTTTAACCGCCTATACTTTTTTACAAAGACAAAATATTTATTCGATTCAAGCCCAGGATCAAATTAAAAACATATACATAACTTCGGCAAACCGTTATCTTTTTGTTTCTTTTAAAACAGTTCTGCCGCTTCAATCAAAAATAATTTTTAATGATTCTACAACTCAACAAACGATTGAAAAAAATATCAGCGAAAAACCTGCAAAGCTGCATCAATTAACAACCGGAGATATAAATATTGAAAATGAGATCTACTATCAAATAGTCCTAACTGATGAGAAAGGTTCACAAACCAGAACTGAATTGAAGAAACTGGAAATCAAATAAATTAAAACTTTTTCAGCTTCTTCAACACTCCCATCATTCTTCTTTCAACACCCCTAAGCTCCAGAGCTGCCTCAAGAGGATCTACTATGTTTACGTATAATCCGGTTCCCAGTTCAAAACCGGCTCTATGAATAAGGCGGGGAATGATTCTTAGATACCAGTTTTCCTTATGATAAATATAATAGTTATAACCAAAAACAAGCGTTGATATCGGATGCTTCTGATATATGCGTAAAAGTCTTTTTAGCATTTTTAACATGATTTCTGCCAACTCTTTAATCTCTATATCTGTTATATCTCCAAAAAAAGTATCTGTTTTTTTAGGAGCGATCCAGACTTCATATGGCCACTGGGAAAAATCGGGACAATAGACGTGAAATAACTTGTTGTCTTCAACTAAATTATTTAAAGGTTCCCTGACCAATGTGTCAAGATTAATCTGACTTGGAATAACTACCAACTGGGAATGGGGATGGGTTAATGATTCACCTGCGTGCTCCCCATGATTACAGAAAATAAGTACCTGACCTTTCTTTCTATAATTATTATAGCGTTGACGATACGCTGTCAAAATTAATTCTGTATATTCCAAAGGCATCTCTACGATATCTTTTTCGTGTCCCGGGGAATGAATAATCACTTCATGTATATCGGTAATTGAAAATTTGTTCGGAACCACTCTTACTTTCCAACCTGCTTTGTTTGGATCGCCTCCACCAAACCGGAATACTTCCGGCGGTGTTATACTCTCATTGCCTTCACAAAACGGACAAATTTTTTTTTCTTTTGATTTGTCGTTATGATCTTCGGGCCTTGTTCCACGTTGGGGTGAAATTACAACCCATCTGTGTGTTGAAATATCCGGAACGTATTTAGACATGACTTTCAGTATAGAGTAAAAAGTCTTATAAAATCAATTATAATTTTGATAATGAAATTAATAGTGGGTCTCGGAAATCCGGGTGATAAGTATAAAAATAACCGACACAATGCAGGTTACATGTTCACTGACTACATTGCTAAATGGCTAAATTGTTACATAGTTAAAAAAACTAAAAGTTATCTAACCATGCAGCCATTTAACCATACGACTATTCTTTTGGCTAAACCTCTGACCTTCATGAACCTTTCCGGTAAAGCGGTCAAGAAACTTGTTACAAAATACAAAGTACTGAAAAATGATTTACTGGTAGTCCATGATGATTTGGATATTCCTTTGGGAAAATTTAAAATCCAAAAAGGTATAGGCCCCAAACTCCATAACGGAATCGAATCTATTGAAAATAATTTGGGATTTAAAGATTTCTGGCGGATCAGAATAGGTATTGATAATCGTACAAATACAGGCTGGATTGACGGCGAAACCTATACTCTGCAAGATTTTAATACTGAAGAAAAAAAAATTATCTCGTCCCTATTTCCAGAATTCTTAAGTCGGTTAAAAACTGATTTTTTATCTCAAATCTAATAATTATGCAGATACGTATGGTACATTTTTGCCACGGCCGTGGCAAAAATGTACCTATTAGTTTATACTGAAAAATCTTTTTGCGGCTGCTTCATCTTCGATCTTATCTGCAGTAATATATTTCATATATTTAGCTCCTTCTACGATTTTTTTAATCTGCCTAACTTCTCTTTCACACTCATAAGGAAAAAGGTATACACTTTGTTGATACTGAAAAAATCCTAATTTCTTGAGATAATCACGCAAGTAATCTCTCTTGTTTCTTTCGCTCTCGGGAACATCAAAAAAAACTAAAAACCATTTGCCATTCCAGATTTTTTTCTTTTTTTTAAAGTCTAAGAGTATCTTTAGGGAATGCTCAATTACCCTGTTTTGGCCTTTTTCATCCAGGTGCACGAAAACTTTATCATCTTTTTCCTCAATATAGATAACCTTGCGCTTTTCTAAAGCACGTACTGCTCTTTTTAATTTGTCCTCTGTAATATTTTTTCTCTTTTGCTCCAGAATCGCATATATTAAATTTCCTAAAATAATTCCCAGCCTTGGCGGTGGCGAATATCTTCCTGATTCAATAAACAATGCAACAATACTTTCCATTATTAAGTCTGTCAACTGACCGTAAGCGAGTTTTTTTTCCGTCTGTCTACCCATACAAACATGGTACATCTTTGAGACGGCCGTTGTCAAGATGTACCATAAAATAAAAATAACACCTTTTGCTTTTAAGGTCGTAGACTGTATGTCCTGGGTTGAATTTGAGGCTTAATAATAATATAATTCCTACCTAATTCTGTATAAAGCTCCCACGAGCTTACGCTCGTGATATCATATGGTTACGCTTCGTAGGGAGCGGAATCCCTCCGAAGCGAAAATCACTTCGCTTTAATCCTGCGGGCTGACGCCCGAGGTTTTTCGCGAAGGGGGATAAATTACAAAAATGGTATAATTTTTAAAAATATGAGAATACTTTATCTTTACATGTTTCCGCTTTGGGGTAATGGTTCCGGGGCTTGGTTGCGGCGTCTCACCCAACATCTCACCCATATTTACCCTGAGGATTTCCAAGCGGCTATTGTTGCTCCGGAAACCAGAGTTTTAAAAAAAATAAAAATATTCCGCATCAAACCACCCATCATGGGAGTTTTTGTCGGAAATCCGGAACTTCCCCATAGCAAAAAATATGCGAAATTTTCTAACCAGGAATTTATTCAGCTTCATAATTACTATCTGACACGGACTTCCAAAGCGATCGAAAAATTTAAACCAAATCTGATTCATGTTTTTCATACGGCTTTTCTGCCGCCGGTTGCCAGAACTCTCGCCAATCTCTATAAAATACCTTTTATCATCACCACCCATGGCAGCGATCTGCACTACTTTAGCGAAGACGGAAGATGGAAAGCGAATGTAAGAGATGCATCAACCCGTGCTAAATTTATAACAGCCAACAGTAACTTTACCAGAGAATGGTATCTGCAGATGTTTGGTCGCGATCTTGCCAAAAAAACCAAAACCATCCCTGCGGGAGTAAGCAATCAGGTAGATTTTGGAAAAAACACTTCCTGGATTGATAAAAAATATCACTTTAAATATCCAAACATGGTTCTCTTTACCGGCCGGCTTACAATCCACAAAGGAGTCGAATATCTGATTAAAGCTGCCCGACAGATTAAAGCTGAAATAGTTATCTTAGGTGACGGTCCGGAAAGAAAGTATCTGGAAAGCCTCATCCAAAAATTCAAACTAACCAATGTTCACATGCTTGGTTATTTCTCGCATAAACTGGGCGAGATAAACGATTTTTATCTTCGCTCCGACGTCTACGTGGCTCCCAGTGTCTGGAATGAACCACTTGGACTTGTAATTCTTGAGTCCATGGTCCATAAGACACCGGTTATAGTAACCCGCAAGGGTGGTGTGTCAACAATCGTAAAAGACGGAATGAACGGATTTTTAGTAAGACCCAAAAGCCCCAACGAAATTGCCCAAAAAGTAAATCTTCTTATTGAAAATGAAAAACTGCGCTTTAAAATGGGTGAAAATGCTTATAGAACCGTAATTGAACGTTTTAATTGGGATAAAATTGCCGGCAAATTCTACCGGATGTATGAGAGATCAATACAGACAAAAAATCCTGCTGTTCCCTCCCCTCTTCTAACAGTAATTAAAAAATACAAAAAAATCGCGAAAACAGTAAAAAAGTAAACGGTTAAAGTTCCAAGAAACGACCCACAAGAAACAATCAATCTCCAAAATACAAAAATTTAAATTACAAACTAAACCTTTTAAATTTTTTCCAAATTTGAATATTGTTATTTTTTTGTATCTTGTTTCTTGTATCTTGGAATTTGCTTATTTGTAATAATCCTTCGTGTATAATTATTTTTATGCGGATTCTTATCGTATCTACTCTCAAACGGAAAGTTGAGCCAAAATTTTTTGCTTCAAGATCAAGGGTTATTCTTCAGTTAGCGCAGGGTCTGGTAAAAAAAGGGCATGAGGTGTCCCTACTTGGCACAGGTGACAGTTATATTCCGGATGTAAAAATAATTCCGCTAATTGAAAAGGGCTGGGTAGATGCAAAACCGGTTGAAAATGAATTTGTCAGACAGGTGGCAAATTTACTCGAGCTTTCCAGAAAAATTGTAGAAATTCAGGATCAATTCGACATAATTCATAGTCACGTCTACCCCGACTTTGTACCCGCTGTAATTGAAAATGAACTTAAAAAACCACTATTAGTAACTTTACATAATCTCTACGATTTGTATATGGACGATCTGATGTCACATTTCAAAAAAACATATTTTATATCTCTTTCAAATGCTTATGCGAAACTTTATAAAAAAGCAAAAATCTATAAAACAGTCTATAACGGAGTTGATACTAACCTCTATTCTTATACCGAAAAAAAAGAGGATTATATGTTCTGGCTTGCCCGCCTGCCAAAAGCTAAAAATGCGGATGGATCTTTTATGGATCCTAAGGGAATCCGCGCTGCTATAAAGCTGGCTCAGGTTACCGGAATGAAACTTTATATTTCCGCTCCGGTTGAAGACCATGATTTTTTTGAAAAAGACGTAAAACCCCATCTCAGTGATAAAATTCAGTTTGTCGGTGAACCAACGACCGAACAATCGGTTCCTTTAGAAAAAATCATCGATCTTTACAGACACGCCAAAGTTTTCCTGATGACCATCAATCAGCAGGAACCATTTGGCCTGACTCTTGCTGAAGCCGGAAGCTGCGGAACACCTGTAATCGGATTTGACCGCGGTGCTGTTCCTGAAGTAATCGTAAACGAAAAAACCGGATTTGTAGTGCCTTATGAAAAAGGTGTCGAGGGCTTAAAAGAAGCTTTGAGTAAAATTAATACAATAAAGTCTCAAGACTGTAGAGATCATATTGTCAGTAACTTTTCGAAAGAAAAGATGGTAGAAAATTACGAAAAAACTTATTTAGAAATATTAAAACAATAAATGCGGATACTTTTCGATGCCAGAAAAATTTCTCCCCAGGCTACAGGAGTAGGCTACGTAGTTAAAAAACTTCTGGGTAAATTACTGAAATATAAAGACTTGAAGATTACTGCTTTTACTAAAAAGGGCGTTAATAAAATATTTGATGATACTACTCCACCCAACAACCTAACAATACATGAAACTACAGATGACTCGGAATATTTTGGTTTAAAAAGAGTTTTATTTGAACAATTTGAAATTCCGAAATTAATCGAAAAATATAAACCTGATATCATTCATCTAACCAATGGATTTGGCGTCCCCCTTTTTATTAATAAAAAAAATCTTAAAATTGTTCTTACCATCCACGACTTAATTCCACTTACTCCTTACAAAGAACTCATGTCTTCATTTGATAACTTATTATTTAAAACTTTATTTTCTTACGGAATAAAAAAAGCCGACTCTGTGGTTACAGTGTCTGAATTTACTGCAGACGACGTAAAAAAATACTATCCCTACACGAAAAATATTAATATCGTTTATAACGGTATCGATCTTTTTCGCAAAATTAATAACTTTAATGACGCTTGGACTAATTTGCAAAAAAAATATAATATTAACCAAGAATACATACTTTATATTGGCGGCTTTACTCCTAGGAAGAATGTACTTAGACTCTTAGAAAGCTATAATAAGTTAATTAAAGAGAAAAAAAGAAACTTTCAATTATTACTTTGCGGTAAAATTACTAATAATAAAGATATCCTAACTCAACTAAAAAAAATTAATGAATTTATTCATTTAAATAATTTGCAAAATAAAGTAAGAGTAATTGGGTATTTAAAACCAGACGAAAAGACTGTAATCCTATCGAGAGCCAAATATTTTGCGTATTTGTCATTATATGAAGGATTTGGTCTGCCAATCCTGGAAGCCTTAGCGGCTGGAACACCAGTCATCACGAGTAAAAACAGCGTCATGGAGGAAGTGGCAGAAAAATATGCCTGTTATGCTAACCCAATAAACAGTAAAGATATACTTGTTAAAATGCAGGAAATGCTGCAGAATTACGGTTACTACAAAAAACTTGCTGAGTCCGCTATTATAGAACTTATACCGAAATTTAATTGGAAATTTTCGGGAGAAAAATATTACCAGATTTATAAAAGTTTGCTATGAGAATCGGACTATTAGAACCTTCTATTTTGATGTCCAAAAAATTTGAGGACAGAATTTTTGCTCCTAAAGAACTTTTTATTAACCTCGCGGATGGCTTGGTCAAGCGAGGACATGAAGTTTATGCTTATTCTGCGTCTGGACTCAATACACAAGCACAAGTTATCGAAGGTAACAAAATACTTGAAAATAACGAGTTTCCCTCCGCCCGAGATGTAAGAAAAGAGGCTGAAATTTTATCTTCTTTAACAACAATCAGGAATCATTTTGAATACGAAATAGAACTCATTACTAAAGCTTTTCTTCATGCAAAACAGAATAATTTACAGATTCTTCACAGTCAGTCTAATGTATTTACGCATTATTTTACAAAATTTGTTGATTTTCCGGTTCTGTTTACTCTTCACGATCCTGTTTTTCCCACAAACACCCTTGAATATTTTGATTTAAATATGTTTTCTGACCATAAGTATCTTTCTATTTCAAATTCTCAAAAAGAACATTATAAAAAACAAATGAATATTAACACTGTTGCAACTATCCATCATGGACTCAAAATCGAAGATTTTACCTTTAATGAGAATAGTGATGACTATCTTTCAATGATGGGCAGATATATTCCAGAAAAAGGTTTCTCCGATGGAATACTAGTCTCTTTGAGACTAAAAATACCGTTAAGATTGGCATCTAGTCAGAATTATAAAGCTGTTGAATATTACCAGAGGGAAATTAAACCATATCTTAATTCAGGAAAAATAACAGAAACAAATTTCTTATTTCCGGCAGAAAAAAATAATTTTTATTGCAAAAGTAAGTTATTTTTGTTTCCTATTCGCTGGGAGGAACCTTTTGGCTTAGTTTTAATCGAAACAATGTCCTGCGGAACACCCGTGGTCGGCTATGCGAGAGGATCTATCCCCGAAATAATAAAAGACGGCGAAACCGGTTTTATAGTCAATTTTTCAGAAGAGGATAAACGTGGAGACTGGATAATTAAAAAAACCGGTATTGATGGCCTTTGCGAAGCTGTTGAAAGAATATATTCTATGCCGGAAGCAAAATATAAACAAATGCGCAGAAATTGTCGAGCGCATGTTGAGAAAAAATTTACTGTTGAACGGATGGTAGACGATTACGAAAAAGTCTACCGCCAGATTATCGAAAACAGTAAAAAAAAATAAGATCTACAAAACCAGTCCAAGGAAGATAACTGCGATACTTAAAACTGCAAAAATTGTGCTGAATGTTGCAACTCCTGCCGAGGGAATCTCGGGGGCTGTTGTCGATTCTGCATTTTCAGCTTCTCCCGGTGTAGCGGTCGCTTGAACTAAAACAATCTCGGTTGGTGTTGCTGTTGGATCATTATACCCTCCGATTGCAGCTGGTTCTGAGGTTGGGGTCGGCGCTTCAGTGCTTGTTGGTTCCATCGTTGGAATTGGCGTCTCAGTTTCAGCAGGAGCAAGTGTCGATTCAGAAGTAGCAGTAAGTTCCGGCGTTACAGTTACTGTTTCTGTTATTAATACTTCTCCAGTCGGAATTGTAACCGGAGTTTCTGTTGCAGTAGGTTCAACTTGGGCCGGGACTTTTGTTTCAAATGTTTCTCTTGTTAGAAGAAATCCTACTGCTCCAACACCTACGGTAAAAAATAAAATAAGACCTATTAATACCTTGTTCGGTATTCTGATAGTTTTTTTCTTAGGCGTAAGTTTTTCTGTATCGAGCGGAGTATAATTGGTTGCCTCATCCATATTATATCATTGTTACGGATTTTTGTTTAAAAAGCAACAAGAAGTTTGATTATAATAATTCCATGCAATCAGTAAGGGATATCCTAAAAAAATTCGACCCCTTAAGGGATAAATATATTTCCCGTGAATTCCAGTCTTTTGGCGTACATCTTGCCCAAAAACTCCAGGATGAAAGAAGAAAAAGCCTTTATATCAGGCTGGCAAAAACTATTCATAGAACCGTTCTCGAAGAGGCTTTGCGTTATGTAATCGACTCAAATGCGAGAAACAAAGCCGCGCTTTTTATGTGGAAACTAAAAGAACTGGGGGCGTTTAAAAAAGACTTTAAAGTTGTTCCCAAAAAAAAGAATAAGGCTCCAGCTTAAAGATTTTATTATTAAATTTTAAGTCGATTTTTTCACTGGATAAATTGTGCAGAGCCAAAACCTGCGACTTATTTTCCCCACGTAATATAGAAAAAACCCGTTTATCTAAAAATAAAACTTCTTGCTTTGAGTTAGGGTGAAAAGCTCTTAAACTTTTTCTTTTTTTTATAAGATTTGTCAGGGCGCTAAAAATTTTTGTTTCCTTTGATTTTTTATTTAACAACTTAATACTGACATCATTATAATTATAGTTTGTTCTGTTCAGATCTCTTTTGATTCCTGATTTTGAAAAAAGATCAAAGTCATTTTCACCTCCAAAAAGTGAAAGATAATATACGGCAGGAATTCCAGCTAAAGACAATGCAATTGCATGACTGGTTATAAACTTACGTAATTGCAAATCAAAAGACTCGCTACTTGTCCTGAGCGAAGTCGAAGGATTTAGAGCTGACCACCATGTGACGACTAGCTCTATAACCGCCTTACTACCATCCGGCAAATTACGATATGACAATTTTCCCCCATGTTCTTCAATTTTTTTACATAAATTATTTAATTCGAGTTCAGATAAAAACCCTTTTGCTCCGTTAACACCTATTCCGTCGTGAACTGCAAGAATGTTAAAAAAAGCAACATCAGGCGGGATTCTCATCTTTAAAGTCATCTCATTGAGATGACGACTGTTTTGATTATATAAAGCGTCTAAAAGTAAAGGCGGAAGTGCAAAATTATAAATTAAATCCGACTCTTTTTGCTCATTACCGAAATAGATAAGATTTTCTGCAAAAGAAACACTCGACTGAGTCAGGATTAAGGCTTGTGGACAAACTGTGTTTAAAATATCGTGTAGTAGACCGACAATAGCGTGCGCTTGCGGCAAATTTTTACACTCTGTCCCCAACTCTTTCCAGATATAAGGAGTAGAGTCTAAACGAAAAAATTTAATACCTTTTTGTAGAAAAAGCAAAATAATTTTTACTATCTCCAATAATACTTCCGGATTTTTATAGTTTAAATCAACCTGGTCTATAGATTTTTCAACACTGAAAGTTGTCCAAACCCATCTCTCGCCTTTAGTTGTTTTAAATGGAGTTAAAAGCGGGGTTGATCTTGGTCGGTAAACTTTTTTTAATTCTTTTTCGGGTATTTTCGATTTGTCAAAATGAATAAAATATTCCAGGTATTTTTCATCTCCTTCTAAAAATTTCTGGAACCATTCATGCTTTACTGAAACATGATTCAGGACTAAATCCGCCATCAGCCGATACTTTTTCCCGATTTCTTCAATATCTTCCCAGTTACCAAACTCTTCTTTTACCTGATAATAATTAGTGATCGAGAATCCATGATCCGAAGAGTACGGATAAAACGGCAGTATGTGAACTATGCTGAATGAATCTTTAAGATAAGTAGATAAAAACTTTTCTAAAGTTTTTAAAGTTCCTCCACTGTAATTCCCGCGAAGGCGGGAATCTATTTCTCTGAATGAATCTGGGTAGGTAATTAGCGCCACATCTTTCTCATCCCACAACTCTTTGTTTTCGGGAGTGATTTTACTTTTTGCTTCTTGGATTAATCTTTCTATTTCTAGAGCTACTTCTTTACCTTTTCCTTCACCGTATAGTAATTTGAGTTTTTCTAACATTGTAAAAATATCTTATCATATATTTGGACAGTATTGATAACGGCTGTTTATGAAGATCTTACTCACTGTGAAAAGTGATCTTAGGGATTTATTAATATAGTTTCTCCTGAATCAAACTCAATGTGAACTGGTCTTTTAGTTAATGAGGCAATAAGTGAGCCTGTTTGAAATCTTATTTGTTTAAAAGTATCTGCCATTTCATCTGCATTTGAGTAATCTAGACTAAACATCTCTATTGTAGTCGTTCCAGATTTATAGCTAGGTATTGTTAAAAAATCTCCATCATCTCTAATAAGTCCCGCATCTGTAACTACTGGTTTTTCCCATCTATTAGATTCACCAGGTCTACATAATCTATCACTTATGGCTAATGCAGCATGCTTCCCTTCATATTGACTTACACTAACATTACCATCTAAACGAACGAAATTAATTTCACGAGGCTTTATGCTCCTTTCATATCTAGGTAGTGGACCTTCTCTTAAGTAGGTCATATAAAAATATATTTTAGCATATCTAATATAGATTACCACATTAACCTACTTCCCGACCGGAGCGGTCGGGAATCGTGGCCTTGTAATGAACTACCCCGCAGCCAAGCTGTCGGGGTATCTGTTGCAAATTTTAAAAAATTATCTGTCATTCTGAACAAAGTGAAGAATCCAGCGAGTAAAACGAGCGTGAAAACACGCTTCGCTGGATCCTTCGCTAATCGCCTCAGGATGACACATAACATTCCGCAGCAGAGCTGCGGGGAATTAAACCACTAATGTTAAGAAATTAAAAATATCCGTTTGCCCAGTAGGAAATATTGCTGATTCCCTGTTCTCTTAGATAGTCTGTTTTAATTTTTACCGATTCCTCGTCTTCGAACCAGACAATATGATAGTCGATCCGATAAATATCCTGGTCGTCGGGTTTTTCGGCAGAAACAACATAATTAATTTCCGTCTCTTTTGAAATTAAGTCTCTTTTTATTACGCAGTCCTGCCAGTAACATTTTACATCAGTGGTATAAGTTTGAGACGATCGTTTTAAAGATGTACCAAAAAATTTTTCTGCTATTTGGTTTAGGCTTAAGGCTTCAGCTTGCCTAATTGGACGTTTTTTTTCGTCAACCAGCCAATCGTATCCGAACATGCCGAAAATTACAGTAATTTTTTCTTTTGCTACGACTTTAGAAAAGTCTGAAATCATTTTTTTAAAATTATATTGATATCTGACTCCGGAATCATAGGGAAAGTTAGGGCCGGGCTCTCCCCTGCTCTTATGAAAATCGTATGCCATAATCATAATTCCATCCGAATTCCTGGTTAAAACAGATAAATCGAACGGCCTCTTCCGGAAAAAATTATCACCGTATATTGCCAGGTAAAATTGCCTATAGTTCTTATTTACTTCCGAGTAAAATAGTTGAGCGAAATTGTTAATTTGGTTTGTTAGATCTTGACTATATAAGCCTGAAATTTCCAGGTCCAAGACAACTCCATCGAACTTATTTTGTTCTACTATTTCCAACGTCTGCTGAATGATTTTTTTCTGTAATTGTTTATTCCCTAGAATAAAATAATTAAGGTCATCATCGATCATCCGTAAAGTTATTAATTTTTTCTTACCTTCTGCCAGTTTTAGAAAAATAGGAATTCCGTAATAACCTGTTTCGTTTTTATTTATTCCAAGATAATCCGGAGTAATTCCAAAATAAATCAGCTCATCATAATTAGAAAGTTCTTTATTTTCGCTCTTTAAACTCCAGGAAGGAACAAAAATTGATCTAGATTTAACGGCTACTTTGTTACTTTGTTTTTTAGCCTGAGTTGGAGATATTCTTAGAACTTCGGGAATTTTCCTGTTATATTTATTTATTTCCCCAAAATAAAAACCCAAAAAAAACCCGGAGATAAGCAGCGAGGTAATGGCAACTTTCTTCATCTAATCATTTTAGCAAAGTTACAGTTGACATTTCTTTTTTTTTAATTCATAATAAAAAAAACTCATCAGAAATTTATGGTGAGCGATGTCAAACCATGAAAATCACTTTATATACGGTAAATGATTGCCAGTTCTCCAAACAGGAAAAGGATTATCTCACTTCACATCAACTCCAATTCGAGGAAAAAAATCTGGAATTAAATAAAGAATTTCTTACGGAAATGCTGGCAATCAGTGATAACTTTGCCGGAACTCCGGTTACTAAGATCGAAAAAGACGATGGTCAATCTGTAGTCTTGAAAGGATTTACTCAAGCTGAATTTGACGAAGCATTAGGTTATAAAGAAGCAGTTGCTGAAAAAAAAGACGCACCAGCAGAATCAATGCCATCGGAAGTAGCCCCTGTTTCAACACCAACCACTGCTCCATCTGATCTTAATGTTCCTCCTCCAGTACCAAGCGTGGCAGCGCCAGTCACTGATGTTTCAGCCCAACCACCAACTGTTACAATGTCTTCACCAACTCCACCTGCAATCGTTGAACCTCCAACTCAATTAACTCAAGATTCAATGTCTACTGCTCCTGTACCAACTGTGCAAGAACCTCCAGCCCCAGCCGTTGAACCGCCAAAAGCCCCGGAAGATCCAAAACTGGCATCTGTTCTTTCAAATTTGCAAAATATGTCCACGGATCCTGTTCCGCCTCCTACTCTAAGCTCAACACCTACTCCTCCAGCTTCTTCCAGTATGCCCTCCATTCCGGATCCTAATTTCGGCTGATTTTTAAAAAACTTTCTCCCAAAAGAAATTATTTTTTAGGAGGATTATTTCTTAGGAATATTTCTTTTAAAGTTCTCATTATATGTTCATGCATTTCCAGTCCTTGGCCAGGATAACCGTCCTCTCTACCTCTAATTTCTTGTCCAATAATGAATCCCCCATAAAATAAAAAAGCAAGTGCCCCCATTTTCCCACAACAAGAGAGTGCAATTTCCGTTTCCATATTTTTTTCTGATTTTAATTATACCAAAGATCCAAACATCTTATTTTATAATTAGAATTATTTTATTCTTGTTGTGTTAAAATATTAGTTGAGTTCCCGTAGTTCAACCCCAGAAGAACTCTTACCTCGTCGCGAGGATTAGATCCTCGCCTCCGAGGAGCGAGTCTTCGGGGCAGGCGGATAGAATTGCGATCATAGCTTAACGGTTCAAAGCACACTACAGGGCAAGGAGTAATGAAGTCCTCGTAGTTCAACGGATAGAATAAGGGCTTGCGGAGCCTTTGATGACAGTTCAATTCTGTCCGAGGACACAACCCCACCTTGTCCTGAACTGAACTTTGTTCTAGTTCAGGATTCAATTCTGGGTGGGCGCACAATCGAATAGCAAAGAGAGGTTCAACTTGTCCTTCCGAAATCAGGTACAGTCTTGTACCTGACGAAGGAGGATTCTGCCCGGGAACACAGATGAAATACATAAAATTACTTCGGCTTCAAGACCAATATCCTATTATTGGTTCGGTTCTGGCTTCTTCTTTAGTTTTAAATAAATTTGATTACTCATTTTTATATTGGGTCATTGGCGCAACTTGCATTTCAAAAGTTACCTTTATAGTAAATGAATTAGTTGATAGGAATGATGTCGATAAAAACAGCTGGAATCCTATTCATATCGGTAAAGTTAATTTAAATTCAAAAATCGTATCGGTAATAATTTTTTTATTCAGCTTGACAGGATTATTTCTAGTCCACTTGGCCGGGTTATTTTATATCGGATTAATAATGTATATAGTCGGAATTCTCTATTCCCTTCCTCCTGTTCGTTTTAAAATTCATTTCGCATTAGATGTTCTAGCCCAACTGGCTGTTTTTTTTATTATTCCCGGGCTTGCACTTTTTCGTTCGGAAGGACAATTAATTTATGGAATTTATTTAAGCTTACCGGTAGCTTTAATAATCTGGGGTTCGCTTCTACCTTATCAGCTGGCTGATTTTGAGGAAGATAGAAAAGCGGGTTTTCACAATACACACACAGTTTTGGGATTCAGAAACAGTTTATATTTAGGATTATTATTTTCATTAGCAGGAATTGTGCTTTTCTTCAAATTTAAGCTTCATCTAATCGCTCCCTGGTCAATTATTTTAGTATTCGTAAGCTTATATTCAATTTACAAATATATTGTTTGGCTTAGAGAGAGAAAAATTAAGTCAATATTTTTATCGATTCAAAAATATGTTCTTTTTGTTAAACCGATAAGCCAACTTTTTATACCCTATCTTCTGATAATAATGTATCTCGCAAAACTAATTCCTTTTTAAAAGGTAATTTTTTATTTTTAAGAAGCCAAAGAATGTTATAATATATTTACTTTTCAGGGGTCGTGGTGAAATGGTATCACGGCGGTCTCCAAAACCGTCTTTCCAGGTTCAAGTCCTGGCGGCCCTGCATAATTATATTTCAAAATTTATTATGCACTTGAAAGATAGAGTCTCATATTTAATTAAAGTAAGCAGTTTTTGGGTGTAGAGCTTCTTAATTGTCTAAACTTCTACCTGTAATATGTATCATTTAGCAAATATAGGACAAAAATATAATTGATTTCGTCCAGGTGAAGCTAAAAATACGACATCTAATACATAATTTACGACGTGATGTGTCTTTAACATTAATATTGCACTTGAAATATCTAGGATAAATGATTTATAATCAGCTTAGAAACCAGTGAGTGATCTCTTTGAGACGCTAGCTGGTTTTTTCGCATTATGAAGGTATAATCACAAAAGGCTTAATTTGGGATGCGATTTTTTTAATTCTCGAGTCGTTTTTAATGTTGCCTAAATCTAATAAGTTTTTTTCAAATGAAGATAATATCATTTTATCGTAATCGCCAAGATTCTCTATTTTAGTTTTCTTATTCGATAACTGAAATTTTAATCTTGCCGCAAATCCCATAATATCTGCGATTTCTTCTTCTGGATCTTTATTATGTTTTGTAACAAAGCTAAGTAAGGACAACCTTTTTTTTGTTTCCTTATGGCTGATGTCCGATTCTTCTATTCCATTTGTCTGTAAATTGAAAAACTCCTTATATAAAATAATGTCTTGTTGGTCTGTTGACGATTCTGCGGTTATCTTCCCATATGCATTGCGAACAACCAAAAACCTTAAAAAGTTTTGTAATATATATCTATAACTTAGGGAATACATTAACTTTTGATCCCATAAGTACTTCATTTTTCTTCTTCCTTTAGGTAATTCAACGTTTTTACTAACAAATGCTTTTTCCTTATCTATTAAGCAAGACAATAAATATAAATAATCCCTCCGAAAAAACTTATTTAAGTCTCTACAAAAATTTCCCATTTTGTCTGAAGGACTTTTAATGTTTTTGTCTTTATCATACGTATATAATTCTTTAAAGTAACCTTTTCCTTTGGCAATATCTTGGGATCGAAGATGAATATCAGGCCAATTTTCCTTCCAAGTAGAAAATTTAACTTGAGACAAATGTATTCTAAAATCAGCGTTTGTTTCTACATCAGTAATACAACCTGACACAATGAAATAAGGTGAATACTTGTATGTTTTAGGATCAGCCATACCTGATTCATCTAGCGATAAAATATATGTTTTCATGCGTAATATCTTAACTCTTTGATTTGGGTTTGTCTATATTAAACAAGGTAGGAAAGAAACTGTGTTGTTTTTTGATAAACTATCTCTGGGTACGGTACGAGTTGAGGCCAATTAGCAGTTCTGAAATCATCTATGAGTCACTGCAAACTCTGGTCGATATCACTGAACTCTTGTTATTGTCCATTCTATTTGATTTACTTAAATAAATATGGATATAAATAATGCTAATCAACCTGTAAACCCACCTATAACTTCTGTCCAAAACCCAATTCCAGAACATCAAGCAAATAACCAACGAGGCAGCTTTCCACTTATTGCAGGTGTATTAGTTTTATTACTTGTAGTAGGCGGTGGAGCGTATTATTTAGGAACACAAAAGAATAACTCGATCAACCAAGCTACTAACATCAATACAAAAATACAAACACAACCTTCTCCAACTAAAATGTATTCAGAACCTAGTCCAACTACTGTTACAACTAAGAATGGTATGATTGTATTTGAACATCCCAAAGTTAACTACACTTTAGAGTATCCTGCATCTTGGAAAGGCAAAACTGAACCGATACCACAAGCCTATGAGGTTTTTATAGCTCGAAGTGCTGACTATCAGTTATCTGATGGCTACCCAGTATTAGAAAAAGGAGCTGAGTTTTATGTAAGTGTAGAAAACTCGACTGAAAAATCCATTGATGATATTTTCAATAAAGACCCATTAACTCTCCAAATTGCTTATAATAAAATAAAAATAATAGTAGATGGTGTAGAAGCAATTCAATATGATTATAGCTATGAAGGGTATAATGTAACTATGACAACCTTTCTGAAAAATGGTAAATACTACACTATACATTATCGATATGTAGATAACGCTGGTAAGCAATTAGAATGGAATACATACCTGAACCTCTTGAAATCTTTCAAAACTAAATGACCTTGTAGATTAATGTTAGTTGTGGATTAAGGAATTGTTGCAACATTCCGATCTCAAATGAGCTTCCTTTATAGGATAAAGTTCGAAGGTCGCTCACTAATGCATTAACATTTCTTAGTAAGCCTAGCGAATTTAGAAATGACAATTTCCTCCGAATTCCGCTCCTCAAAACGTCGAGCGAGTAGCGAAAGATTAAGTTTTGAGGTAAGAAATGGAGGACTGAAAAAATTTACCTGATACTTCTGGGGCAAATCTAAGTAGATTTATTGATTCTAAGCACTTTACTAACAAATTCCGAAGGACTAACCACTTTTATTCCCTCAAATTCTCTAATTGGAACTACATGTTTTAAATCTCCACTTACAATATAGCTCACACCAGCCTCAATAGCAGTTGAAAAAAGCATATTATCATCTGGATCAAAGGTAACGGAAATTGATGTTGTTCCAGGAAAAATGTAAGAACCTTCTTTTAATTCATTGACATACTTTGCAATTGTCTTATCTGACCAGCCTACGCGATTTTTAAAATACGGTCGGGACAAAACATCTCCTACCTCATTTAATATAGGTGGCGAAAGAGCAAAATCTAATCTGCCTTCACGCCAGACATCAATAATTTGGGAAGGGGCACCGGGAGAAATTGTTCCACCACTAACAAGCACGTTTGTATCTGGTGTAATTAAAAGTGGTGAAAACTGTAAGCCGCTCATACCTTTCGAGATTTTTTAGCCACCCGTACTTCTTTAATTGCTTTTTCGATTTCTGCACCAATTTTTTCCGGTTTAATATTCTTGAATGCTTGACGTAGTTCTTTTGTCAGACCAAAAAAACGGTCTTTAGAAACCTGTTTTAACCGTTTCATTTCCCTATAGTCTCGAACTGGCACAAGCACAGCTTTTGGCTCCCCTGCCCGTTCTATTAGAAAACTCTCTCCCCTATAGGAAACTCTGTCTAAAAAACGACCTGGCTCTTTGCGTAAATCCATAGCACTAATACTAGCTGTTCCTATTAATGAATTTGTTGAATCTATCATAATTATGATAATTATACCAATTGATATAGTAGAGTCAAGAGCTAAAGAATTTATTTATTAATGAATTTTACCAGCTTCCTCCCCCTCCTCCGCCACCTCCTCCACCTGAAGATCCACCGCTGAAACCGCTGCTGTGACCAGTTGAACTTGAGACAGGAGTAGCGGCTGACCGCAAGCTGGAAAATGACGAATTTAAATTATTAGTGAAATAAACACTGTTAAATCTTGTATTCCCGCCGTAGCCAGAATACCACTCAGGCGGCTTTAAATTAATATCCTTAAATCTATTTGCCCAGACTTTTTCTACACCAAAAGCAATTGCAAAAGGTAATAGTTTCTCAAACATCATCTGCTTGTCAGCCTGAAATTTTAACTGACGTTCTTGAGACGATAGAAAATTTTTTAGAGACTTGGCTACATTTGCAGTCTCAACGCCAAGAATAGTTTTTCGCGGCATATTTCTGCCGAATAAAAATGCGGAAAAAGCTAAACCAATATTCCCGGTTGTAAAACCCAAAATTCCCATAATAGAATAAAAAGTACGGATCTTATTTGGATTTTCCCGAAAAAATCCCTCTGAAACAAGTTTTTCATAAATATTTGTTTTAACCTTTTCAACAGCCTCATAAAGTTTATTTTTCTTCAAATGATATTCACCACCGCTCTTGAAAACTTCCTGCAAAAAATATTCCTCAAAAGGTAAAAGATCTTTATCACGAATAAATTCCTTCCGTTTTAAAAAATAAAAATTTTTTTTCCCGCGTTCTTCAATTTTGAGATATCCTTTTTGAGCAAGGGATACCACCATGCCGGAAATATCTTCCATATCAACTCTTTCATCTACCAAAGCTCCCGCTTCTTCCGGTGTTAATTCCCTTCCGGTTTTTATTTTGGGTGGATCAAACCAGGAGCGGGCTTCTCCGATTCCTTGATGTTTAGGATCTCTACCCCGCTTAAACCATTTAATCGGGATCCAGATAGGATAAACTACATACCAAAGAATTGCTGCCAAAATAATAAGACCAATCACAATTTTTCCCCAAATCGTCTCCCAGAAAGTAACATAGGGTTTTGCTTCAAGAACGGCAACCTGACCCTTAGGAAAACTAACTGCAAAAGTCAAACCTTCAAAGGGATTTAAACCAGGAAGATTAACTAATAAAGCTACTCCATTATTTTCTGTTTCTGTCACACAATTTTGTACGGTGCTTCCTGCTAACCCCGTATAGCAAACTGCTCTGATGTTTTCTTGACCGATTGGAGTCGGAAAATTTATTTGCGCTGAAGCATATTTAATCGGCACTTGCCACTCATTACCTGTCGAATTCCAATACAACTCGTCATGATCGGAAAAATAGGTCAACGCTCCGGATACACTATAGCTAATTTTATAAACATGAACTCCGGTAACAGTGCTATTTGGATCACCGATTTTTAGGCGGAGGTTTTCATTCTCATAAGATTTTTCAAATCGGTAATTTTTCCCTTTTCCATCAGTTACTGAAAAATTACTAAATTCCAATTTAAATTTTTTCCCCTCTTTATTTTTAGTTGTAAAAGGAATCTCGCGATAAATTCCGTGTCTTTCTGTGGAGCCAAAGTCATAAAGTATCCGCTCCTTCACATCTATCGTTCCGTTTTTATAAATAACAACATTTGTATCAAAAGATTGAATTTGCTCTTGAGCAGAAACTTTCGCTGTAAATTGAAAAAAAAGTAACAGGAAAAAAATTAAACCTAAAATCTTTTTCATTGTCTTATTTTACTATTTGTAGACTATAATATTCTATGAAATTCTATAAAGTCTCCTGGGAGGAACTAAACAAAGACTGTCTCGAACTATATAAAAAAATAAAACATATCAATTTCGACAGAATACTCTGTATTTCAAGAGGTGGACTGGTCTGGGCGAGAATGTTTTCCGACTTGTTGAACATTCCCGTATCACACTTGACGGCAATTTCATATACCGGAATCCACCAGAGAAAAGATGTAAAAATAACAGAGCTGCCAAATCATGGATATTTGAAAAACCAGGTTTTATTAGTAGTTGATGAGATTGGAGATCATGGAAAAACTTTAGCTGCCGTGAATAAATTCCTGAAAAGCATCAAAATAAAAAAATTCTATTCACTCTCTCCCATCATTAGAGAATATACTGATCCCAAACCTGACTTTTATCTTCACATCAAGAAGGAATGGATTATCTTTCCCTACATCATAGTCTATAATGCAGGCCTGATGGTTAAAAATATTTTTTTCGGTGCAGAAAAATCCGGAAAAAAGTTACACGCTTTATTGTTCGAAAACCTTTCTTATTTTTTGATTTTAGTGAAGAAATTAATGCTATAATTTACTTATATGTTCAACTGGGACTATAATCTGCCGAAAAACTGGAAACCTAATACCGATGAGGAATGGATTTGGTATATCGAAAGAATAGTCAATTACGGTGCGACTAAAGGAGAAAAACTGGACAAAAATATAGTTAAGAAATATTTTCCACAGCTAAGATTGGAAAAAGAAAGAAAAGAATATTTAAAATTTTTACTCTATGAAAAGTAAAAAATCAATCTTAACTGATAAACAAAAAGCTTTTTTATTTGAATTTAAAAAATATGCCAACCTTGCTTCTGCTTTTTATCTAACCGGCGGCACAGCCTTAGCTGAATATTATCTTCAGCATCGGTTGAGCGAAGATTTGGATTTTTTTTCTGAGATTAAATTTGATCTTGAACCGGTATATGAATTTATAAAAAAAGTTAGGTCTGTTCTCCAAGCTAGATCGGTTACGACTGACAAAAGAAACGGGAGAGAAATATTTGATTTTAAATTTATAAATGATTCGTTAAAAGTTGAGCTTGTCCATTATCCTTACAAAAATCTGAAACCTCTAAAAAAAATAAGCGGAATACTAATTAGTGATGAATTTGATATAGCGGTTAACAAAATATTTGCTGTTTTTTCACGAAACGAGCCTAAAGATTTTGTCGATCTCTACTACTTACTTAAGAAATTTCCAATTAATGAGCTTCTTGACGGAGTAGAAAAAAAGTTCGATATGAAGCTGGGAAGATTCAGTCTTGGTAATGAATTTTACAGAGCCAGAAATATAACTAATCTGCCAAAAATGATCAAACCGCTCACTCATAAACAGTTAGCTGATTATTTTATTGAAGAAGCCCGAAAACTTGGCGCAATAATCTTCTAAATATGCAATATCAAAAAGCTCCTGAGATAAAAAGACAAATTAGAGTTTTGGTAAAAGAATTAAACTACACCTACATCAAAGTAAATAATATTCATTGTATCCGCAGTTTTGACGCCAAAACCAGGGCTTATGCCAGAATCTGGGGAATGGCTAAACTATTCAAGGAAGTGGTCGGCATCGAACCGCATTATATAATTGAGGTTATCGCAAAAAAATTCGATAAACTGGATGAGCGGGAAAAAATAAAGACTTTAATTCATGAACTGATGCACATTCCCAAAACCTTCTCCGGTGCCCTCCTCTCCCACCGCGGACGATATCATGAAATAAATGACCGCGAAGTCGAAAGAATCCTTAGTAATCTTAGATAGAATGTTGTAACGTTCCACTCCACCCCAGGGGTAGTAAATCTGGTACTTGACATTATTTATGGGTTTATGGTAATATGGCATATATGCAAACACAAACTGTAAAAACAACCGTAGAAATCAATCCGGACCTTCTGTATATGGCTAAAATAAAGGCATTGAAAGAAAATAAAAGCCTTAAAGAAATAATAAATGAAAGCCTTAAAAAGGAACTGGGTATAAAAACTAAAATAAAAAAAACTAAACCTGTGCAGATTGGCGGATATAATTTGGGCGGAATAAAGGGAAGTTTAAGAAGAGAGGATATCTATGAAAATTTCTAGTCCGACTCTTTTTGATACGAACATATTGATTTACAATCAGGATAAAAACAGCCAGTTTTTTAATATAGCTTCAGAGTGGCACAATAAAGCTTTATCCGGTGAAATAAACGCAGTTATAAGCTCACAAAACCTGCTTGAATTTGCTGCGGTAATGACTAATCCCAATAAAATTACACATCCTCTTACTCAAAAACTGGCAGCTTTGGAAATTAACAAATATTTTGCTACGGATCAGTTTGAAATAATTTATCCTAATAATGAAACTATAAAAGCCTTTTCGGCTTTACTGAAAAAATATCCAATGAAAAATCCAATACAGATTTTTGATCTATTTCTGGTTGCTACAATGATCTCAAATGAGATATATCAAATTTTAACCCTCAACCGGCAGGATTTTAGGTTTAAAGAAGTCAAGGTAGTAAACTTGTATAACTAAAGAAAATTTAAGTAAGTATAAAATTAAAGCTTTACAACAGTAGGCACTGGTCGGCTAACTCTGACCTGAATATACTAGTTTAGCCCTTTATTAAGCTCTAATCTATCGTTAAGACCTCGGTGTCAGCCCCATTCACACCCGATTTTCTTTTATATGGCTCTAATTTAGCTTCAAAAAATAACTTTTTGACTGAAACATTTATCGTAAAAAGTCAGGATTTGCCGACCAGTGCCCAACAGTATAACGACTCCAGATTGGTAGCATTTTTAAGTTGATCGATAAACTGTTGCATTCCTTGAAAAACCGCCCCGAAGTAAAACACAACCACGACATCTAACTTTATACCTATCCCGATCTCCTTTTGATTCAATAAATTCCACAAATGGAGCTCCTGGATGGCTGGCCTTTTTTTCTTTAACCGGAGCTTCACAATCGGTGAAAAGCAGATGATTCTCCAGAACTAAGTTCCACTTCTACAGTTAACTCGAAATCTTGTATTTGTTCGGGCGGTAAAAGAAAACCTTGCTCATTTGCAATATGCTTTTCCCACAAAGCTATCAAGGCAGGACAATATTGAACAATATTAAACTTAAAAGGTTGTGGAGCTTTTTTTTCCCCTCTCATATTTTATTTTTGGACTATTCATGTAATGGGTAATCTTTATGCTGATGTACTAGAGGATTATCATGGTTAACATGAACATCATTTATTCTATGCATGAACTCAACTGTCCAAGCGACTCCTTCTTTTTGCATTTTTTTTTCTACTTTTTCACTATACAAAATTTGTTCATAAAAAAAACAACTATCCGGCTTAGCATCTAAAGGTTCTATTAACGCATAAATTTCACTTAGTTTAATTGTTCGTTGTTCTGGTTTTTTTGAAGAACTTATTTTTTCTGCCATAAAAGTTTATTTTGTACAACTAATAAATATAAACATCCTTAGGATGAATTCATTATTGAACATTTACGATACCTATAAAATCACACGGCAACTCCCCTGCTTCACCACCTAAATCAACAGGATGAAACTCTTCACATTGGACTTTAACCTCTCCATAAGATTCAAAAGCTGAAGTGTTAACAACTTTACTAAGCTTCCCTGAACCTGGACATTTTATATCGCTTACTTTTCCACTAATAATTTTAAAATGATCCGGTACTATCGCCCTTTCAGGCGGCTCACTTTTTTTTACAGTTTCTGTTATTGACATATAATTTATTTTTTCCATTTTAATAATTATTTTATTTTTCTACTTGACTTCAAATCTGACGCTGAATTGTCATTTTGACAAAAAAATATTCCACCCCAGAGGTGGCAAACACCTAAAATAAATTGTGGTTATAAAATCTATATAAATATTTGAAGCCTTGCAAAAGCTCACTTTTCAACCTTAAATGGAAAAATTTTCAAATTGAAGTTATAGTTGAAAAACCCCCTTGGAGCAAAATACATCCATGACATCTGATTTTAATTCTATCTTTTTCTCCTGTAGACTCTATAAATTGGATATATGGCGCACCTGGCAGTTTTGCTCCTTTTTCTTTAACCGGAGCTTCGCAGTTAGTGAAAGCCTGCCCCGGGGTTAAAGGATTATATTCAACCTCAACCTGGTAATCAATTTCCTTAATCTGATTTGGTGATTTTCTATAACCTTGTTCATCTAGGTAAGTCTTCTCCCACATAGCTATTAATGCAGGACAATAATTGAAAATATTAAATAGTATTGATCTTCCAGTTTCAGACATTAATATTAATATTTTTTACTTATAAAATAGTAAAACTTCCTAAAAATATTCTTCCACCTTTCATCCCGATTGTGCCTTTTCTCCAACCATCTGGCCTATCAATATTCTTAAGTGCAAAAAAAGCAACTGCAACCAATTTATGGGACTCAACATTTGTGATATATCGTTCACTTAGACCACCGGGTATTGAATTTCGATCATTTAAATACGGCCACCATTCTGCAACTCCGCCAGCAGCAAACTTCCATGCCTCTTCAACCGTAACCTCTTCCCAATGATAAGGTTTAGACCCACTGGCTCTAAGTGCTGCTATTATGCTATTTCCAATATTATCTGGTTTTCCTATTTCGACTCCTTCAAATTCAACCATAAATATTTTAATAATTATAATTTGGAAAAATTTATTTCTGTTCGTGCAATATTGGATTGTTGCACTGCGTATGAATCAAACTTAACCTCTGCAATACTTCAACCCCGTAACGAAAATTAATTTTTCTAAGTTCTTCCACTTCCTTACTCCAGACTATCTGCTCATATAATTTGCAGCTAAAAGGATCCGCTCTCATCGGCTCAACTGTTTTCTGGATTTTTCCTGCATCCAAACCACCAGCTTCTTCCGCTTTTGATTTTCTAATCTTCCTTTCTGCCATATATTTATTTTCTGTATCTGTCTATAATATTTTGCCTTTCTTGTGAATATTTTTCATGAATCGCTTATTCATTTCGTCGGCTTTTCTTTGAAGTCATTTCAAAACTCAGTAGTGTTTGAAAGTAGGGCTCTTTAAGAACTAAAATGGACAGTACACTAGGAGGTGAACTGTCCATATGTACGAT
>Ga0155835_133_pt2 | contig 29667 bp, 33 predicted proteins | sample RifCSPlowO2_01_FD_107489 | JGI IMG/M metagenome (GOLD analysis project Ga0155835, IMG submission 107489) | Candidatus Roizmanbacteria bacterium RIFCSPLOWO2_01_FULL_35_13 | reverse complement strand
TTCATCTACAAACGGTCCTTTTTTTTGTGATCTTGCCATCTTTAAAAAATAAAATATTAAATATAAAAAATTAAATATACATATCAAAAATGAAAAAATATTTGATATTTAATATGTATATTCTATATTTGATCTTTAATTTTTAATATATTACCATGACGCCTTGTGAACTCCCGGGATTTCACCCTGCAATGCTTTTTCCCTGAAACAGATCCTACACATTCCGAATCTTCGCATATATGCTCTGGCCCTGCCACAGAAAGGGCAACGGTTTCTGTGCCGGACTGTAAACTTCTGTTTTTTTAAAAATTTTACTTCATCTGATGTCTTTGCCATATTTTATTTCTGAAAAGGAATCCCTAAAATTTCAAATAATTTTTTTCCCTTGACCTTATCTCTGGCATTAGTAACTATCGTTACCTCCAAGCCTCTGATTTTATCAATTTTATCGAACTCAATCTCGGGAAAAATTGTTTGCTCGCTAAATCCTATATTTAAGTTGCCGTGATCGTCTATACTATTTGCATTAATTCCTTTAAAATCCCTGAGTCGCGGAATTACTATTTTTATTAATTTTTCCAGAAAATTGAACATTCTTTTGTCCCGGAGCGTCACTTTAACTCCGATCGGCAATCCTTTTCTTATTTTGAAAGCCGATACGGATTTTCTGGCTTTTGTAATAACCGATTTTTGACCCGTTATCAGATTAAGATGTTCCTGAATCTTTTCCAATACTTTTTTATCTGTAACAGCTTCGCCGGCTCCCACATTAACAACTATTTTTTTAATATTCGGCACTTCCATAACATTAACTAACTTTAGTTCGTCTTTTAACTTTTTCTTAAGCTCGATGTTATAAAATTCTTTAAATGACATGATAATAAAATAAAATATTAAATATAGAAAATTAAGTAACTATTCACAGTTCTTGACAAAGATTATAATCAATTGTCATTGCGAGCGGTGAATTTTGGAGCGAAGCAATCTCATTAATGGGATTGCTTCGTCGTCGTTCCTCCTCCTCGCAATGACATAGTCTGGTATAGTTTTGTCAAGAAGCGTGAACTCTTACAAAATTAAATATACATATCAAAAATGAAAAATATTTGATATTTTATATTCTACTACTGCACTTCTTACAGATTCTGTGTTTTTTGTTCTTGATTATCTCATACCCGACTCTCGTCATTTTTTTACATTTTGGACATAATAACATTACTTTTGCCACGTCCATCGGTCTGGGAACTTCGACTGTTCCGCCCTGCGGCATTTTTTCATTTTTCTTAATATGTTTTTTATATATGTTAATTCCCGTAATCAAAACTTTATGAGCTTTTGTATACACGCGTTCAACAACTCCCTCTCTCCCTGAGTCTTTCCCGGCCATGATTTTAACTTTATCCCCTTTTTTTATCTTCATAAAATAAAATGTGATGCTGATCTACAGATTCTATGCGGATCTACGGATATGCGGATAAAAAATCCGTAAGATCCGAATATCCGCGGCATCCGAATTAGATCCGTAATCCGCATTTCAATTTTTAATATATTTCTTCAGCCAAGCTGGCTATTTTATTAAATCCTCCATCTTTTACTTCTTTTGCAACCGGACCGAAGATCCTTGTCCCTTTTGGATCTTTGCTTTCTTTTTCAAACAAAATAACACAGGCATTATCGTCAAACCGGATATAACTTCCGTCTTTTCTTCTTTTTTCTTTTCTTGTTCTGGTTATAACGGCCTGGTGTATCTCTCCTTTTTTAACCTGGGAATAGGGTGATGCTTCTGCAATAGTAACTGTTATTACGTCGCCAACATAAGCATAATGCCTATTTCCTTTAGCCGGTATTCCTATCATCTGTGCTTTTTTTGCACCGGTATTATCGGCTACATTTAGTATTGTTCTTAACTGCAACATATCTAAAATATCTAAAATTTCTAATTTCTAATATCTAATTTCTAATCAAATCCTAATTTCCAAATATCAAAATTAATTAGATCAATTAGAAATTAGGTTAATTAGGTTAATTTTCTTCTACAATAATAAAGTGTTTATCTTTTGATATCGGTCTTGTTTCCCTGATTTTTACCTTATCGCCTTCTTTTAACTTTAAATTTTCATTGTGTACTTTATATTTTTTATGTTTAACTATGGTTTTTTTGTATAAAGCATGTCTGAACCTTCGTTCTACCTTGACAACAATTGTTTTTTGCATCTTGGTTGAAACGATTATTCCCTGTAATATTTTTGCCATATATTAATAAGTGTCATTCTGGCTTGCCCAGAATCTATTTAACTTCTAACCATTCTCTCGTTTAAAAGAGTCAGAATAACTGCTAATCTCTTCCGCTTTTTAAAAATTATGTTGCTGTCTTTTGGCGGATTCACTTTATTTTCCAACTTTAATTTCGCAACTTCTTCCCTGATCTTTCTCTCTTCTTTTTCAAGATCGCTAACTGACTTTCCCTTAAATTCAGAGCTTACTTTTTTCATAGTTCGATTTTACTCACTGACCCTGAACCTGGACTTCGGCTGAGCTCAGTCGAAGCCTCGAATGGGTCATGTTAATCTTCGGGCGACTTTTGTCCTAACTGATAATTTAGAGGCTACATTTTTTAAAACTGCCATACTTTCATCAGTTGTTAATCCGTCGATTTCAAATAAAATTCTTCCCGGAACTACGCTTGCTACAAAGTGTGAAACATCTCCCTTACCCGAACCCATAGTTACTTCCGGAGGCTTCTTGGTATAAGGTTTGTCAGGAAAAATTCTTATCCAGAACTTACCGTTCTTTCTGGTTGCGCGGGCTAATGTAACTCTTGCTGCCTCTATCTCCCTATCTTTTATCCAGCCGGCAGTTACACCTTTTAATCCGTACATTCCGAATATCATCTTTTCACCTTTGGTGGCAATTCTCCGCCAGATACCTCTGAATTGTTTTCTGTATTTTTGTCTCTTCGGTGCCAGCATTTTGAAATATTAAATATAAAAAATAAAAAATTAAATACACATATCAAAAATGAAAAAATATTTGATATTTAATATGTATATTCTATATTTGATCTTTAATTTTTAATATTAACGACATATCCATACCTTAACTCCGATATATCCGGATTTGGTTAAAGCCGGATATTTTGCAAAGTCAACCTCTTCACGAATGGTTGAGGTTGGCATCATACCCTGAAAATACTTTTCTCTCCGGGAAATTTCCGCCCCGGCAATTCTGCCGCCCAACTGTATTTTTACTCCCTTGGCGCCCGCTTCCATAACCCTGTTCATAGTATTATGGACTACGGATCTGTGGGGAAATCCTCTGATAAGTCTTTCGGCAATAGTCTGAGCGACATAATAAGCATTGAGATAAGGTTTTTTTACCGGCTCTATTTTAATTTCCAGTCTTTGAGCTTTACCTTTTTTATCAAATCCCAAATAATTAGCTACAAAATTTTTGACGTCTTCCAGACCCTTACCGCCCCGGCCGATTATCATACCCGGCTTTACCGAGAAGATAAATAAAGTAATTTTATTAATTGCTCTCTCAATGTCAATCTGGGTAATCGATGCGAAATTAAGCTTATTCATCAATAAACTTCTGATTTTACTGTCTGAATACAGGGCTTCTCTAAACAATTTTTTATTCGAAAAAAACCACCTGGAACTCCAGTTATATATAATTCCTAATCTCAAACCTCTAGGATGTACTTTTTGTCCCACTTTTTATTTTTTATTTTTTATTTATAATTTTGGTTTATTTTTGATTTCTGATTTTTTTGTTTCTTGTATCTTGTTACTTGTAATTTTTTCAGCAACAGGTTCTACTGCTTCCAATATGATATTAATATGTGCGAATCTTTTTAAGATTGGCTTAGCTGTTCCTCTTCCGCCTGCCCTGAACCGCTTTAATTTATGGCCTTCGTCGACGCTCAGATGTTTAAATTTCAGGTGTTTCTCATCGGTTTTTAATAAATTTACAGCATTGGTTAAAGCAGATTTAATCGATTTGTAAAAAATTTTAGCCGGCCTGTTTGGCGTATATAACAGACGAACTAATGCGTCCGACGGACTTAACCTCTTTATTTCTGGCAGCAAAAATCTCAATTTCTTGGGTGAAATTCTCAAATTCCTGCTATATGATTTTGATTCCATATTTATTTGCGCCTTTTGACTAAAAATTTATTTGTCCATTTGAATTTATTTCTTGTCCTTGTCCCTCTGGCTGACTTACCCCAGGGAGTTTTGGGATGCATACCTTCACCGCTTTTGCCTTCTCCTCCTCCATGCGGATGAGTGCGGGGATTTTGCGCCGTACCGCGGACAGTCGGTCTTATCCCCATATGGATTTTTATTCCTGCTTTACCCAGTACTCTGTTTTTATGATCAAGATTACCAAGTTGTCCTATTGTAGCAGAACAATCTGCAAAGACTCGGCGGATTTCTCCTGAAGGTAATTTGAGCTGAACGTAGGGTCCCTCTTTAGCGATAACTAAAGCATAAGTTCCTGCACTCCTCATCAGCTGGCCGCCCTGCCCCGGATATATTTCAATATTATGAACCTGGATGCCGAGCGGAATATTTTTTAATTTTAAAGTATTACCGGCTTTGATTTCTGCCTTTTCTGAAGCTATAACAGTGTCACCCAACTTCAGGTCTTTCGGATGAAGAATGTAGCGTATTTCGCCGTCTGAATATTTTACCAGGACTATATCAACATTCCGGTTAGGATCATACTCAATTCTTTCAACTTTACCCTCAATATCTTTTTTATCTCTTTTAAAATCTATGACTCTATAAAATCTTTTTTGCCTGCCGCCCTGATGCCGGACCGAGATTGTGCCACTTGAATCCCGACCCGAATGTTTTTTCAGAATAACCTTTAGGCGTTTTTCCGAACTGTTTATTATTTGTTTTTGCTTTTTTTCTTTTTTCATGCTTGTGGGAATAAATCAATCTTACCTTCACTTAACTTAATAAATGCAATCTTTCTGTCGGTTAATTTTTTGCTGACCATTTTTTTTCCCACCTTGCGTTTTTTTCCTTTTCTGATCAGTACTTTTACCCGGCTGACCTTGACTTTGTATAATTTTTCCAATGCCTCTTTGATGTTATTTTTATTAGCTTTAATATGAGTCTCAAAAAGATATTCTTTATTGTTGGCTAAATTTGTGCCTTTTTCCGTCAAAACCGGTTTTAGCAAAACTTCGTCAATTTTCATATTTTATCCTTCGATTTCACTCAGGATAACCTCCTCGAGTCTGAGCTATTTGCTCGGAGTCGAAGACCTGAGCTTGTCGAACGGGTTAAAAAATACTTTACCAGAACTTGTAATCCCTGCTTAACTATTAAAACTTTTTTATTTCTGAGAATATCATAGGGATTGATCGAATAAGCGTCAACCATTTTTATATTTGCTAAATTTCTCGAGCTGAGTATTAAATTATTTTTCTCCTTTTTTGGTAAAACCAATAATATTTTCTCTTTCTCAACTCCAATTGCTTTTAAAAAATTTGCGATTATTTTTGTTTTTGCTTCGATCTTAAGAAAATCATCGCTCAAACCATAGATTCCCCTTTCTTTTAATTTCATTGATAGTGCCGTAAACAAAGCTTTTTTTGTCTGTTTTCTGTTAAGTCTTAAAGAAAAATCCCTGGGCTTTGGTCCGCCGACTACACCGCCGCCGACAAAAATCGGAGCATTTCTGTCTCCGTGTCTGGCATTACCGGTTCCTTTTTGTTTATATATTTTCCTGGTGGAACCGGTTATTTCACCCCGGGTTTTAGTAGAGGCATTGCCTTGGCGTTGATTAGCCAAATATACTCTGACGTATTGCGCTAATAGTCTTGGATTAACTTCAACAGAAAAAATCTCTTTTGGCAAATCAACCGGTGTTTTTTCTTTCCCGTCCACTCCATAAACCGGCAATGTTAAACCGGCTTTTACATTTTTTTTTCTTACTTCTTTTTTAGTTTTTTTTATTTTTGGCATTTTTTAGAAATTTGAATTTAATATTTTGAATTTATTTGGAACTTAGAAATTAGAACTTAGAATTTCTAACAATCCTCCCCTAGCTCCCGGTACCAATCCCTTAACCAAAATTCCATCTGCCTTAACTTCTACAATCATTAAATTTTTAACTTTAATCCTGTCACCGCCCATTCTTCCGGCCATTCTTTTACCTTTATAAACTCTTCCCGGAGTGGTTGTCTGACCAATAGATCCCGGAGCTCTTTCCCGGTCAGACTGTCCGTGAGTCCTGGATCCGCCCTTAAAATGATGTCTTTTTACAACTCCTTGGAATCCTTTTCCCTTGGACACGCCGGTTACGTTGACTAAATCACCTTTTTTGAAAAATAATTCAGGTTTTAATTCATGACCTGCCGATATTTTCAAATCGGCGCTTTGTTTTAATCTAAACTCCCTTAAAAAACGAAGCGGGATTTTTATTCCCGCTTTTTTTAGTTTGCCTTGATTTGGCTTTTTAATATTTTTGGTTTGGCCAAATCCGATCATAACTATAAGATCGCCTGTTCTGGCTGAATCTTTGAGATGAACAAAATAATTAGGTGAAGTTTTTATAAAAGTAGTCGGAATCCTGACGCCTGATTCATCAAAAGTCTGTGACTGCTCTGATTTTTCTCCTAAAATAAAACCCGGCATAGTATTTATTTACACCAAATAAAAAAGCCCCAGATTGGGGCTTTCCAGTTTGAAAACCAATCTGTGGATGTTAACTTTTATGTTCCCGAACAAAAAGAAACATGTGAAAAGTATTATATACTACTCTTTATTAATGGTCAAGATGATGTTAGAATTAAATTGCAATGAAAAATACACAAAAAATGTCCCCGGAGTTTGATTATTTTATTCACCACCCGCTGACTAAATATGAAGGTCAGTATGTAGCAATTTTGGGTAAAAAAATTATCAGCTCAGGAAAAACAGCTACTGTTGTTTGGAATAAAGCTCAAAAAAAGTATCCAAATTCGCTACCAACCATTGCAAAAATACCAAAAAAAGAAGCCATGATTCTTTTATGGAAATAGAATTCCATTATCGTAAAGAATATAGTCGTATCTTTGGCTCAATATTAAGACCTGTAGCAAAAATAACGCTGCAAAATAAAAAAATAATTATACCTCAGCTATTCTACGTAGATTCGGGAGCTGACCTTTCATTAATTCCTCGATCACTAGGTGATTTACTTCTTCTTGATAGCCCAAAACCCAGGGAAATCTCAGAGATTAAGGGAGTTGGTAAAAAGGGTATTCCAATGGTAGTTAGAAAAGTAAAGTTAATAATGGGTAGTTTTAATACTAATATTAGAATTGGCTGGTCAATGATCGAAGATGTGCCACTATTACTTGGCAGAGAGGATTTTTTTAAGCATTTCGATGTTATTTTCTCCAAAAACAAAAAAACCGTTTTTAATAAAGTAAAATAACTCTATGAAAATACTTGGTTATCGAACTATCATACAAAAAGACGGTAAAAGATATCACGGTTTTGTACCCTTACTTCGTGGCTGTCACACAGACGGAGATACGATTGAAGAGACTCAAAAAAAACTTAAAGAAGTAATTAAACTATGGATAGAAACCACTAAATATCAAGTTTGGAAAATCCCAGTTGAAGTAAACTAAATTTTTTAAGAATTTCTTAAACTTTTAAGAAAGAAATAATTAAGGTCTTATTAAACCAACTTCAACTAAAAAAGCAAGAGTTGAACCGCTTAAAGTTTTTGATCTAGAATTTGCAACTTCAAGTAATTGCGCAGCCGATAAATTTTGAACATCACCTAATGTCATGTGTATTCTTCCAACAATACCGCTTGCTTCTCGCATCACATCGTATACCGCATGAATTCTTATCGATACGGCATTCTTTTCTATGCCTTTTAAACTTCTCTAATAAGATATCCATGAGTTAAAATTTGGATCATTAATGGCTTCTTTAGCTTGAGGATCAATATCTTTTGCTTCCCTAAAGTATCTTAAATTTCTTTCAGATAAGTCTGCTGTTAACAAATAAAATGGAGTACTGTCTTTAACCCCCCCCAGTTGACTTTTAAATTTTTTAATAAATTTGGTGTTAATCGGAGAGCTTCGTTCACTTCGTAAAATGTTAAAAAACTTTGGTCTATCTGTCATATGATTTAATACTATGTTACATCTTCACCTCAACCTCAACGCCGGCAGGGAGTTCAAGATGGGTTAAGGCGTCAATGGTCTGATTTGTAGGATTATTAATATCAATGAGGCGTTTGTGAATTTTCAAGCCGAAATGTTCACGTGCATCTTTATCAATAAATGGAGATTTATTAACCGGGAAAATTTGTTTCTTTGTAGGAAGCGGGACCGGACCAATGACAAAAGCACCTGTCCTGATTGCCGAATCAACAATCTTTTGGCAAGTCTCATCGATTAGACGATGATCGTAGGCTTTAAGTCTAATTCGAATTCTTCCTTTCGGCATAGTTTAAAAGTGCAAAAAATATACGAATAATACGAATATACTAATCCTGACTTTATAATTTGAATTAGTATATTAGCGGCATTCGTATAAAGATTCGCATCATTCGTATTATTTTACGATCTTAGTGACTACTCCAGCTCCGACTGTGTGGCCTCCTTCACGAACTGCGAATTTCAATCCTTCTTCCATGGCGACCGGATAGATCAGTTTTCCGCTGATTTTTACATTGTCTCCGGGCATCACCATCTCAACTCCGCTTGGCAGTTTTAATTCTCCTGTTACATCGGTTGTTCTGATATAGAACTGCGGTCTGTATCCGTTAAAGAATGGAGTATGACGACCACCCTCTTCTTTTGTTAAGACATAGATCTCCGCTTCAAAGTCAGTATGAGGTGTAATTGTTCCCGGTTTGGCCAAAACCTGACCTCTTTGAACATCGTCTTTTTCAATTCCTCTGAGAAGTAATCCGACATTATCACCGGCTCTGGCTTCGTCGAGCGTTTTCTTAAACATCTCGATTCCTGTTACAACAGTCTTCCTAGTTGCTTTCAAACCAACTATTTCAATCTCTTCGTTTAATTTAAGCGTTCCTCTTTCAACTCTACCTGTAACTACTGTACCCCGACCGGCAATTGTAAACACATCCTCAATAGGCATCAGGAATGGTTTATCAACTGGTCTGACCGGCTCCGGTACATATTCATCAACAGTTTTGATAAGTAATTCGATTGCTTTTATTGCTTCCGGATCATCCTGAAGCGCTTTAAGCGCAGATCCTCTGATAATTGGAATTTTATCTCCGGGAAATTTATACTTCTTAAGCAAATCTCTTACTTCCATTTCAACTAAATCAAGAAGTTCTTTATCCTGAACCATATCAGTCTTGTTTAAAAAAACTACAATGGCGGGAACATTAACCTGTCCGGCAAGCAAAATATGTTCTCTTGTTTGAGGCATTGGGCCGTCCGGAGCTGAAACAACGAGAATTGCACCGTCCATTTGGGCGGCTCCAGTGATCATGTTCTTAATATAATCTGCGTGTCCAGGGGCATCAATATGGGCATAGTGCCTTTTGTCTGTCTCATATTCTGAGTGATGAAGATTAATGGTCACACCTCTTGCTCTTTCTTCCGGAGCTTTGTCAATATCTTCATACTTTAAGAATTTCGCCTGGCCTTTTTTGGATAAGACATAATGAATTGCTGAAGTTAAGGTAGTTTTACCGTGATCAACATGTCCAATCGTTCCAATATTTAAATGGGGTTTGTTTCTTTTAAAAACGCCTGTTGCCATATAATATCAATAAAATAATAATAACAATGTTTCTCTATCATAATCGGAATATAATTAAAAGTCAAGAGGTAATCATGAAAAAATGACGTAAATTATTTTTTCTTCACTAACTTAGCAGAGCGGACGATTTGATAGGCTTCACCGTCCGGTCCAAGGAATTCGGATTTTTGAGTAAGAAGTATATATCTATTTAAGTAATCCGAAAGACTTTGCCTGGCTTCTTTTAATTCTGTCTGCAACTCATCGATCTTCATTTGAACTGCAGATACCGCATCTGTTTTAACTATTCTCTGTTTCTGTTCTGTTTTTTTTCTGATTAATTCTTTAGCTTCTTCTTCCGCTTTGCTGTAATCCTTATCCTGTTCGAATGACTGTTTGAACATTTCCTTCTGGGTTTTTATCTTTTCCTGAATTCTTACCAGATCACCCATGTATCCTTTTATCATCTGCTCAAGAGTCATCAATTCATTTAATTCTGCCATAGGAATTCAGTATATTAAAATAAAAATAAAAATCAATGTTATTTTTTACCCACCACCTTTTTCTATCATCTCTTCAACCTTTCTTTTGACTTCTTCCAAAAGTTCCTTTGATTTTTTTCGAGCCTCATGAGATTTCCTAACTAAATCAGCAATTTTTTGTTGGGTTACTTTAGGAATAATTGGAATAATAACTTTTTTTATTTCTTCCGGTTTCCAGTGAACAATAATCGACCCGCCAGCATCCTTCTCCGCCTGCATTTGACCAATTAATGAATTCATACACAAGGCTAAATATTCCAGTTCGATATTTTGATTTAGTTTAAGCCGCAAAACTCCTCCGGAAATTATACTTTCTAAAGGTTCTTTTAAAACATAAGCTATTCCTGGAGTTGCATCTTTAGTCAAAAGAATCTCACCAATTTGCGGCTCAAAATCTTTTTTTAATTTTTGATATAAATCATCGCTTAGGTATTTTTGATCGACTTTATCTATTCCAAATTTTGAAAGACTGCTGACGCGCATAAATAATTTACCTTGCTCTTGATAAACTTCACTCCCCGGCTCAATACCCTTTTTCATTGAAACAATTTCTCCAAGACGATTTGAATTCTGACTTTTGATTATTGATATTAGTTTTTCATACTTCGGTTGAAAATACTCCGCATCCACCCTATTTGCAGTTTTTATATCTGAATAATTAACGACACAGCTCAATTCATCCTCTATTTTGTAATCTCTCAATCCTAACTCTTCCAAAAGCAAATTTTCCGCTTGTTGGTAAATTTCATTTGAGATCTGAATTAATGAAATTGATTTCAGGTAAACTTTCTCAATCATTTTTTGATCATTCTCTAGGGGTAAAAATACTCTAATATTTTCAATCTGTTCTAGATGTAAATGAGGTTGAGAAATACCAATTGTTAATCTTTTAATTTGACTTTGACCAATTTTACTATTCAAAAAAGTTGCCAAAAAATACGGATTTATTTTCTTAGCTCTTAAAAGGGCAACTCCTTCAAATAAATTACAATTTATATCATGATTAAAAACTGTAGAAACACCAATATTGCCTGATTTTGAAATCAAAACATCATTTAGTTTTGGTTTACAGTGAATTAGTTTATGATCTTCAATATTTGATATAAACTTTGCATTATCAAAATCTATGTAGTTCTCATGAATGAGTCCTGAGCTTAAAAATAAAATCCCCTCATTTTGATAATCAGGTGTCTGATGAGCTCCGTCCGTTAAATATTCTATGTAATTGCTTAAGCTCTGAGAGTTAAGCCTTCTTAATTGTTTTCCCAATTCCAAATGTTCAGGTTGATAATATTCCGCATCAATTCGCTTCGCGCCCTCGAATTGGGATTTTTGGATAATCGAATAGGTCATTTTTATTTCCAAAAACTAAACTTCTGTTCTTTGGCGAAGCTTATAAATTTTTCGGCGATTTCGTCGAGGTCGTGGTCGAGCACTTTGCGGAAGTTCCCATCATGAACATAACTGCCCTTTTCGTCTTTTTTATAGATATAATCTCCTGAACTATCCTTACCGGATTTTTTCGAAACAGCCATAAATATTGGGTAGTCCTTAGGTAGTATTTCCTCTTCTCCCCATTTTTGCAAAAATAAAACGCTGGTTTTTGTGCCGGTATGGGGTTTAAATGTATTCCCATGCAGCCCGACTACAGCCAAAATCCTCGCTTTGTCAAAAAGATAATCGCGCACATATTCCATATTGGTATTATTAAAGACTCCTTGCGGCAGGACAATAGCAAGCCTTCCTCCTAGCCGTACAGCGTCAAGCGATCTTTCAATAAAAAGAATGTGGCGCTCGACATTGTTTTTCAATTTTCCTCCGTCTTTTTTAGCCAGTTGATACTGTCTTAATAATTGAGAATCAGGATTTTCTCCGGCAAAAGGCGGATTCGTCATTAAGATATCGAAGTTAAGGTTCTTGAATGTTAATTGATTTTCGTTTTCATCCGAGGGATTATCAAAACTTCGTAAAAGCGGCCTTAAGGAATGTCTGGCATCTTCGGCTTCCACACCCTGCCAGTCGGTCGCATCAAGCGAATTTCTTTTAAATATGTGATGCCGCCCGTCTCCTGCAATAAGCATCAGGGCTTGAGAGATACGGCGCATATTATCATCAAAGTCTATGCCAAATAGATATTTTCCGGCATAATTTTTCTGTGCAGCATCGGTTCTTAAAAAATTTTTCCAAACCTGATACATCGTATGCAGTAAAAACCCTCCCGATCCGCAGGCCGGATCGATAATATACTCGTCTTCTTTGGGATTAAGCATCTTGACGCACATCTTGATAACATGACGAGGCGTAAAATACTGACCTTTAGTGCCTTTTGATACTTCTGTAATCAAATACTCGAAAGCGCTATCTATAATTTCATATTCGCCTGTTCCGATTTCAAAAAGTCTTATATCTTCCAAGAAAGGCACACAGATATTTAATCTAGACGCGGGTAGTTTTATTCTGTCTGATGGTTCAAAGGTGTCCGGCCACTCGCGTATGGCATTTTTGAAAAGTTGATTAATTATTTCATAGGTTTTTTCCGGATCCTGATATTTTTTGAAAATTACTTCCTGGTTAGTTCTTCTTTCTCTGGCTAATTTTTCATCATAAAGCTTGGCATAAATAAGTTTAAAGATTTCCTCAAAGACATTGGCGCCTGACCCAGCCAACGCCAGCTCTTCAATTCTTTTTATGATAAAGATAAAATCAAACTTGGGTTTTAAAGTATTCCAGCTCCTTTTAATATCAAAAAGATCATCTATTGTCTGGTCGGCTCCGGGAATCTCACTTAAGGAATCCTGAAACTCTTTCGGATATGGTCTATAGAGAATTACCCTTTCTTTACCGTTTGACCAGACGCCGATTTCCGAACCCTCGGCTGACAGGTAGCTTTTTAACTGTTCTATTCCTTTTTTTTCATCCGGACTTTTTACTTCAACTATAATGTAGGGAGTGATTTTGTCCTTTTTATAGACGATGATATCTGCGGCTTTGGCGGAAATTTCCCGGCCAAAATGAATGCTTTTTTCCGTATCAATCCGGTCATACGGATAACTATAATATTTGTTCAGCTTATGAAGCCATAGCTGACGAACGATCTCTTCCGGTTTACCGATATTTTTTACTGCATCGAAGACTACCCGAAATTTACCTGTCTTCAGATCTTTTATGAAATAGCGGTTTTTTTCTTCTTCCGTAATAGTCAAAACGTCCTCCAGGTTAATATCCTCAAATTCTTTCAGCCCAAAAACGGCTGATGTATTTTTAAATATTTTGTTGATTACCTCTATGGCTTTATTTAACTTTTGCGTAGGCATATTAAAATTTTATGAAACAGGCCGCCAGTAACTTTCCTTTAAAACCGAAATTACCTTTCCTTTAAGAGTCATCTTATCTGTGGCAGGAATAATATCATATTTTGGGTTTTCCGGCTTAAGATAGATATAGGGCGGATTATCATCGGAGATGAATCTTTTAATCGTAACCTCATCGTTGATCTGGACTAGGACTACATTACCCGAGACAAATTCTTTTTCTGTTTTGACTAAAACTAAATCTCCGTCATCTATGCCGGAGTTAATCATCGAATCCCCACTTACCTTAAGAATAAAAACTTCATCTTTTAGTTTAGCTATATCCGATGATAAAGTCTGCCACTCGCCGGTTATTTCGATTGAATTAATTGGAGCTCCGGCCGAACTGACGCCTAAAAATGGCGCAAGCGGCGGTTTTCCAAGCATCTCGTAGCCAATTGGTAATATTGCTATACTTCGGGCTATGTTTTCATTTCTTTTAATAATTCTGTTTTTTTCTAATTTGTTAAGAAGGTCAATAACCGATTGGTTGGAAACGACTTTTAAGCGTTCTCTCATCTCATCAAAAGTCGGAGGATATCCTTCGTTAATGATGTAATCGTAGATAATTTGAAGTAATTCTTTTTGTCTCGGCGTCGTTGATTTCTTCATCGTTTTTATAGTACCCGACTATTTGTTCTGTGTCAACAGAAATATTCTATAGGATCTGTATTCCAAGAACGTATTATTTACATACTCTTGTGATAGAATTTAAGACATGAAAAATCAAGAAATCGTATTGAATAAAGAACAACAAGAAGCTGTGAATCACGATAACGGATCTCTCCTTATCATTGCTGGCGCAGGAACCGGAAAGACCACGGTGGTTACGGAAAGAATCAAACGTTTGATAACCGAAAAAAAGGCTCTACCTGACGAAATTCTGGCACTGACTTTTACTGAGAAAGCCGCCCAGCAAATGGAAAAAAGAGTCGATGTGGCTTTACCTTACGGTACTTTTGGCTTGTGGATCTCAACTTTTCATTCTTTCTGTGACAGAATTCTTCGAAGTGAGGCAATAAATGTCGGCTTATCACCGGGATTTAAACTCATGACCGATGCAGAAACTTACTTGCTCGTTAAAAAAAACTTCTGGTCTTTCCACCTGAAATATTTCCGGCCGCAGGGTAACCCTTATAAATTTATCGAGGGTTTAATTCAACATTTTTCCCGATTAAAAGATGAAGATATAACTCCTGAAAAATATTTGGACTTTGCAAAATCCGCCAAGGAAGACAAAGACAAATATCTGGAGTTGGCAAAAGCTTTTAAAACCTACGAACTTTTAAAGATTAAAGAGGAGGTAATGGATTTTTCCGATCTGATAATCAATGTTCTTAATCTATTTCGGAAAAGAAAAGAGATTCTGGCAAAATATCAAAAAAAGTTTAAATATATTTTGGTAGACGAATTCCAGGATACTAATTTTGCACAGTATCAGTTAATAAAACTTATGGCTGAGTTAAAAACTTCATCCAACATCACTGTAGTTGGAGATGATTCCCAATGTCTACCAGGAAATACAACTATAACTACCGCTTTGGCCAAAAAAAGAATAGATCAAATAAAAAAAGGAGAGAAAATTTTAACAGCCATTGGTAAGGGTCATACATCTATTTCAAAAGTGAAAAATGTATTTCGAAGACATGCTAAAGTTTGTCTCCTTACTTTTGTTCTCGAGGACGGCAAAAAAATAACTCTTACGAATAATCATAAAATGTTCTGCTATATCCCGTCAACTGAAATTAATAAGCAATATTGTTATGTATATATTATGTGGCAGGTAAACATCGGTTGGAGGATTGGAGTAACAAAGGACCTAGCTTCAAGACTGCGCCTTGAACATCATGCAGATTCAATTATTGGTATTGGCAGTTATAAAACTGAGGCCGAAGCTAGATTTTTTGAAAGCTATTATTCAACAAAATATAATATTCCAACAGTTCCTTTTAATCCAAGACAAAGACAAGCTATAGCCGGTAAATGGCTGAAAAAACTCTATGACGAAATAGATACAAAGAAATCTGCAGCAGTTCTTGCAAAGGATCTAAGCTTAGAACTTGATTCACCTCATTTTTTAGTGAATGGAGTCAAACGAGGAGTAACCGATCGGGTAAAAATTAATCTCCATATGTGTTATCGTAACCATAGAAGCAAAACTCATAAGAGAGGCTTCGTTAGTAATCCGAGCGTACAGCACGCTGTTTGGGTCGAAACTTCCTCAAAAAAAACTATTCGAAAACTTATTTCAGCTGGTATTAAATTGACTAGAGCTAAAAAAGGTTTTCGCTATCGTTTTAGCACTAGCGACCTTAAGCTTGCTTGGCAAGTGGCTGAAAGATTACTTGCCATAACTGATGGTATTTTAGATAAAAAATTTTCTGTTGGTACTATTTATTATCAACACAAAGCAGCTCGAATCATGCCGGCCAGTCATATCCTTCCTGGTAACTATCTACCAGTTTGTATCGACAAAAAAATCATTTACAAAAAAGTTGTAAAAAGGGTTGAAGAATTAAAACAGATAGAAGTCTTTGACTTGGAAGTAGACAAAACTCACAACTTTATAGCAAACGGAGTTGTAGTTCATAACTCTATCTACAAATTCAGGGGAGCTGCCATATCTAATATTCTCTCTTTTATGAAGGACTACCCTGAATCAAAAAGCGTCATTCTAACCACAAGCTATCGTTCCCCTCAAACCATCCTGGATGCTTCTTATAAATTAATAAAAAATAATAATCCCAATACACTCGAGAGTCAACTCGGTATAAGTAAAAATCTTAAAGCTAAAAATAATCATGAAGGTGAAAAAATCGAGTTAATTCATACTGATCGGGTCGAAGAAGAGGCAGAAAAAATTGTTCATTTTATTCGGGACTATAAAAAGGAAAATAAAAAAGAGTATAAGGATTTTGCCATTCTGGTTCGTGCCAACAATCACAGTGATGCTTTTATAAGAGCTTTTGAAAGGGCCAGAGTTCCCTATCAGTTTCTGGGACCCGGAATGCTTTTTCAGCAGCCGGAAATAAAAGACCTCATCGCCTATCTTAAAGTCTTATATGACTTTACCGACTCCGTCAGCCTTTACCGGGTTTTATCCATGGATCTTTGGAATATTGAGGCACGCGACCTTATAGCAGTTCTCAATAAGGCAAAAAGATCCAATATCTCTCTGTTTGAACAGCTTGAACAAATAATAGAAATTAATATCAGTGATGATTCAAAAAATAAACTTAAAAATTTTGTTGATATGGTTCATAAACAGCAAAAATTAATTCCCAAAGAAACTGCCGGACAGATTCTCTATTATTTTCTTATTGACAGCGGTCTTTTAAAACTGGTCGTAGATTACAAAACCCAAGCCCAGGAAAAAAAAGCTTTAAACATTACAAAATTTTTTGATAAATTAAAAAGTTTTGAAGCAACTCATAGGGACGCAAGCATCTTTACTGTTGTCGATTATCTCGATCTGGCAATGAATATGGGCGAAAGCCCAATGGCGGCGGAAATAGACTGGAGTGAGGTGAATGCAGTCAATATTCTTACGGTTCATTCGGCAAAAGGACTTGAATTTCCCGTCGTTTTTTTAACTAATCTGATCGAAGGTAGATTTCCCTCAAGAGAACGTAAAGATAAAATTCCTATACCGGATAATTTAATTCAGGAAATCTTACCTACTGGTGATTATCATCTACAGGAAGAAAGAAGATTATTCTATGTCGGAATGACAAGGGCTAAAGAAAAACTTATATTGTCTGCTTCCAACTTTTATGGTGAAGGAAAAAGAGAAAGAAAAATGTCACCTTTTATAGGCGAATCACTTGGAATTGAAAATTTATACAATACCGCTCCGTCTGTTAAACATTCACAAATACCCCTTTTTGAATGGGAAAAAAGAACTGAACCGGTTGTAGAAAATATCAGTGTATCTAAATATAATTTAGGATTTTTGTCTTACTCTGCTATTCAGTCATTTCAGATCTGCCCGCTGCATTTTAAACTCCGCTATATTCTGCGGGTACCTACTCCACCGACTCCCTCACTATCGATCGGAAACTCAGTTCATAATGCCTTAAGGGACTTTTATACTCTAAAAAAAGATGGCGAAAACGAAAAGGAATTAATACTAAACATGCTGGATAACAACTGGATCAGATATGGTTTTACCAGTAAAAAACACGAAGAACAATCTAAGGAACTGGCAAAAACTTTTTTGCTAAATTATTTAAAAGATCCTCTGCATCTGAATGCCAAACCTATCTATATCGAAAAAGGATTTAATTTCAAAATAGATCCAAATCTAAAAATTCTGGGAAAAATAGACAGAGTAGATGATTTGGGAGGCGGAAAAATAGAAATAATTGACTATAAAACCGGCGCCAATATTCCCCGGCAAAAGGATCTTGATTCAAATTTACAGATGACCCTATATGCTCTGGCTGCAATAAATCCCGGTATCTTTGCTAAAAAAGTAGATCAGATAAAACTTTCACTTTATTTTTTTGATAACTCAACCAAAATGACAACCTATCGATCAAAAGAACAGCTGGAAGAAGCAACCGATGAACTTTTAAAAATACGCGATAAGATCACCTATTCGGATTTTAAGTGCAGCCGGGGAATTATTTGTCAGAACTGCGAGTATAAGATTCTATGTAACGGCTAGTTTTAGTATAATAGGACAAATGATCCGTTTATTTGACGCTATAGTCCCTGTTCTAAGTTGGCTTTTGATCACAATGCCGATCTGGCTATCACCTTTTCATCCGGCAGTTGTTGCTTACTTTATCATCGCATTTGATCTTTATTTTCTTTATAAATCACTCACTACTACCTACTTTGCCACACTTGCCTATAAATATCTCCTCGTTCATCTGAAAATTCAGTATGTTATAAAATTGAAAAAAATAAAAAGAGGTGAAGAAATTAAACATTTTATTATTATTCCTAACTTTAAAGAACCTTTATATAAATTAGAAGCAACTATTCAATCGATTGTCAATTCGGATTATCCTTATAAAAATATTTTTCTTGTTCTCGCTTTTGAAGAACGTGAAGCGGATGCTAAAGCAAAAGCTTTAACACTCCAAACAAAATTTAAGGATTATTTTGCAGACATTTTTACTACCTTCCACATGTTGCTTCCAAAAGAAGAATCAGGCAAAGCCAGTAATCAGACTTTTGCAGCAAAAATAGTAGATACTTTCGTTGAGAAAAATAATTTAGATCGTGGGAAAATATTGATAACTATATGTGATGCTGACAGCTCGTTAGCAAAAAACTATTTTTCTTATCTAACCTATAAGTTTATCCTTGATCAGGATCGCCTTTATCATTTTTACTGGGCGCCCGTATTACTCTATAACAATTTTTGGCAGCTGCCTTTTTTTATCAGAATTCAGGCAACTTTATCCTCTATACTCAGATTGGCTTTTTTACCGCAAAAAGACAAACTTATTCAAATTTCAACCTATTCAACCAGCCTATGGCTCTTGAAAAAAATAAAGTTCTGGGATGTAGATATTATTCCGGAAGATTGGCATATCTTTTATCAAGCTCTTTTTACTTTCGGCGAAAAAATTAAAACTATTCCTCTTTACACAATTACTAACGGTGACGCTGTTTATTCCGGAGGATTTCTCAAAACATCCGGCAGCAGATACGAACAGGAAAAACGCTGGGCCTGGGGGGCTTCCGATATCAGCTATACTTTAAGTAAATTTATTGCGACTCCCCATATTAATGCGCTGGTTAAGTTAAAAAGAATCTTATTCTTAGCGGAGACTCATCTTCTCTGGACTATTTCCTTTTTTATCTTAACTATTTCTGCCTCAGTTCCACCCTTGGTTAATCCTATCTTTAAAAGAACCGTGTTGGGTTTTTTGCTCCCCAAACTTTCAGGAATTATCCTTACTCTTTCTTCTTTAATGTTAATTTTGTATGTTTATCTTGACTATCAGCTTCGAAAAAAACTCGACCATAAAATAAGATTACGATCTATACCTTTTTTATTCATCCAGTGGTACCTATTACCGATCGTTTCCTTTATCTTTTCTTCGTTACCCGCACTGGACGCCCACACTAGGTTATTGTTTGGAAAAAAGATTAAATACAAGGTAACAGAGAAAGTGTAAACTAATAATCATAACAACGATTCTGGAGTCGCTTCGCTCCCCAGAATGACGCTCGCCTCGCTGGAGCTCTGGCGAAGCGGGTCATTCTGGCAAGCGACGAAGGAGCGCGTCCAGAATCTATATCTGAAAAAGCGCTACATTTAATAAATGTTAAATTACCTATTTATCCACACTCCTCTCATTTTTTTTACCCAGAGTCTTTGGCGGGATGAAGCATTTTCCTATTTTCTGGCCAAAAAAAACGTATTTGAAATAATTGCTTTCTCTGCAAAAGATTTCAATCCTCCTATCTATCACCTTATTTTGCATTTTTGGCTGAAAATGTTTGGCGGTTCCGAAATTACTCTCCGAAGTCTTTCCTTAATTTTTTTCTGGGCAACACTTTATATTTGTTTCCTATTTTTGCAGTATATTTTTAAATTCAGCCAGAAAAAAAGTTTAGTTTATTTATTACTTTTTTTAATCAACCCATTCTTGACATACTATGCGTATGAATCCCGATCTTATTCTTTTTTTGCATTCCTGACAACTTCATCTTATTACTTCTTATATAAAAAAGATTACAAAAAATATCTAATCACGTTAGTACTCGGTTTTTATACCCATTATTTCATGCTTTTTGTAGTAATAAGTCAATTTTTATTTAATCAATTATTAAATAAAGGAAGAATTCAAGAAATAGTTAGGAAAATAATTTATAAATCTTTATTTATTTTTTCTCCCTGGGTAATCTTTGTTCTTTTGACTAAGGATTTACTTTCAGCTTTTTGGATTGACAGAACCAATTTCAAAACATTTATTATGCTTTTAGGTATTGTTTATACCGGTTTTGAAAATAATGTAACTTGGACTTCGCTTTTTCTCATAATGATTATTGCAATAGCTCTAGTGAAGTTGATAAAGAAAGAGCATAAATATAACAATAGATTATTTGTATTCCTACTTCTTTGGGGAATTGGCATTCCTGTTTTAGTTGCCTTCATTTCCCTTTTTAAACCGATATTTTTTCCCCGCTATTTTATTTTTTCATCCGTTGGGTTACTCCTACTTTTAATTTATGGTCTGGAGCAGATGAAACCTAAAGCCAGGAATATATTTCTCATTATGCTTTTTGTTATTGCGGTTTACTATCAGAAAGATTCTTTAGAAATAAGAAAAAAAACCGACTTTCAAAAAGTTACCAAAGAAATTACCAGGATGGCAAAAAAAAATGATCTCATATTTGTAACCAGTGAACTGGATTTTTTTACTGCCAAATATTATTTTCCGAATAAAAAAGTTTATATTTATAACAAAACTTATGAAGAAATCCCTGATTTTGTAGGTAAAGTTTTAATCGCAAAAACTGATATCGCTCCTTCCCTTCCTTTTTATCCCAATCGAGCCTTTGTCCTAAAATCCAACGGAACCTACAACATCCAAGCTCTTTATTAAAATTGATGTTTTGTCATTCCTGCGAAGGCAGGAATCCAGTTTATAAATTTAAATATTAAATCTGTTGACAAAAATTAATAAGTTGTTTATTATTCTTTTAATATGAATCCAAGAGTTAACGTCTTAAACAACTATTCACCCCAATTCCTAAAAACTGCTTAAGGATTGGGAGACTCTTGTGCTAAAAAAATATTAACTAAAAGTAAATATATAACCTCCCGATCCGGGAGGTTTTTTTTGTTACTTAAAAAATTATGAAAACATATCAAGATTGTTTAAAATATATATATAGCCATATTTCTGATAGGAAGGATTTAAAAAGAGATCTTGAATTACTACTTGTCAGACCAAAATATCTACTGAAATTGCTGAACCATCCCCAGGAAAAATTGCGAGTAATTCATATTGCCGGAACTTCTGGAAAAGGATCAACCGCATATCTTATTAGTGCTTTACTCCAATCACAGGGTTTTAATGTTGGTCTAAGTGTATCCCCTCATATAAATGATATTAGGGAACGTTGTCAAATAAATAATAAATATATTTCAGAAAAGGAATTTACTCAAACATTTCAAGAAATTATTCCTGCTATTGAAAAAATTAACAGATCACAATATGGACGGGCTAGTTATTTTAACATATTGATTGCTTTTGCATTCTTTCTTTTTTGGAAGAAAAAAGTTGATTTTGCGGTAATGGAAACAGGCTTCGGTGGATTATACGACTCTACAAATCTTGCAAATAACAGCGGAAAGATTGCTGTCATTACAAAAATTGGCCTTGACCATCAGAGATATTTAGGCAATACATATTCAAAAATTGCTTTTCAGAAAGCAGGAATAATACAACAAGGTAACAATATAGTAACCATAGATCAAAAAGAATCAGTAATTAAGGTTATTAATAAAAAAGCTCAAGAAAAAAAAGCCAAACTCTTTATTATAAAACAGGGAACTAATATCAAAAATGTAACAATTGGTCAAAATCAAACACAGTTTGATTTTCAATTTCAAAATCTAAACTTGTCGAGCGTTAAGCTTAGACTTATAGGCTATCATCAAGCTGAAAATGCTGGAGAGGCGTTAACTGCATTGGCCATCGCCAGTAGACAGTATAAATTTAAAATACAGACCAATAAAGTTCGTGAAGTTCTGAAAAAAACAACAGTTCCAGGTAGGTTCGAGATCATTCGTACAAATAATCGCTCCATAGTCGTAGACGGAGCTCATAACCCGCAAAAAATGAAAACTTTTATCAGAAGCCTTATTAATATTTATCCAAATACAAAATTTGATTTTGTAATTTCATTTGTAGCAAACAAAGACCAAATCGACACAATAAAAGGCATGTTAAAACAAATCACTCCACACGCAAAACATATTTATGTAACTGAATTTACTCTAATTTCACAAGATAATAAACATAGGGCTATTGCTTTTTCTCGATTACAAAATGTTCTTAGCAGATTACACTTTAGGCAATATACTCAGGTTAAAAACAACTCTTCCCTTCTTACTAAATTAGTAAAACAAAAGGGGAATCCACTAGTAATTACAGGTTCTTTATACTTAATTAGTAGTCTGTATAAACAGATTCAAAAACTAAAAAAATCATGGACATTTTAATCATTGATAATGGAACTCACCATCTTGTAAAAATTAAAGAACTTTTATCAGAGTCAGCTATAACAATTCGTCCATATTTCTCGGATAAAATTGAAAGTCTCCCATTTTTCGACCTTTTCATATTGACTGGAGGTTCAGCTCATCCTGTTGTAGGAAATGAAAAATTATTTAGCAATGAACTACGACTTATTAAAACAATTAATAAACCAATTATTGGTATTTGTTTAGGATTTGAACTTATAGCAAAAGCATTTGGAGCTAAACTTCAAAAACTCGTAATGAAAGAAAGAGGAATCATCACAATTGACTGGCTTGATCATCGGTCTAATATTTTTAAAGACTCTTTTGATAGACCAATTAAAGTGTATGAAAGCCATAAGTGGATTATTCAAACTCTTTCAAAATCTCTTATTGGTCTGGCTAAATCTAAGGATGGGTATGAAGTAATAAAACACAAAACAAAACCTATCTACGGCTTTCAGTTTCATCCTGAACTTTTTGTCGATAAAACATATGGCAATGAAATTTTTGAAAGAGTTTTTAAAAAAATAAGTCAGAAATAATTAGGCATTTTGACAAAATTACGCGATCGCGTAAAAATGTCAATAATTTATAGTTCGTGCTCGTCGAGAATAATTTTTGATATAGAAATATCCGTTGATTTTTTATATATTCGCTGTTAATCTATTTCAAACATGAACCATCTTAAAAAGACTGATCCGGAAATTGAACAATTAATAAAATTAGAATCCAAAAGACAAAAAGAAGGACTCGAGATGATTCCTTCGGAGAATTACGTCTCACCTGCAGTATTGGAAGCCATGGGTTCTATTCTCACTAATAAATATTCCGAAGGCTATCCTCATAAAAGATATTACGGCGGTAATGAGTGTATCGACGAAGTTGAATTACTTGCCCAGGAAAGAGCCAAAAAATTATTTAAAGTTCCTTATGTCAATGTTCAACCATATTCCGGATCGCCGGCAAATCTGGCGGTTTATCTGGCAACAATGAATCCCGGAGATACTGTTATGGGTTTGGATCTTACTCATGGTGGTCATTTGACCCACGGATATAAAGTTTCAGCAACCGGAATTTTTTATAAAAGTTTTCCCTATCATGTAAAAACAAATGGTAGAGTTGATTTTGAGGAAGTTCTAAAATTAGCAAAACTGCACAAACCAAAGCTCATCTGGACAGGAGCTACGGCTTACGTCTATGAGTATGAATTTGAAAAATTTGCTGAGATTGCTCAAAAAGTTGGAGCTTATCTGGCTGCCGATGTAGCCCACACAGCCGGACTAATCGCAGCAGATGCTCATAAAAATCCTGGTAAGTATGTTGACATTATAACTACCACAACCCACAAGACTCTCAGAGGACCAAGAGGAGCTATGATAATGGTGACTAATAAAGGTATTAAAAAAGATCCTGAGCTTCCTGAAAAAATTAATAAAGCTGTATTTCCCGGCTTACAAGGTGGACCTCATGATCACACAACTGCAGCAATTGCCGTTGCCTTAAAAGAAGCAGCCAAACCAAACTTTAAAAAATATGGAAAACAAATAGTCAAGAATGCAAAAACTCTTGCTAAAGAATTAATAAATAAAGGATTTAAACTTGTCGGCAACGGTACAGAGAATCATCTTTGCTTAATCGATCTGACTACTATCTTTGGACCAGGCGGAGGCTTTTTTATGCAATACGCTTTGGACAATTCCGGTATAACTCTAAATAAAAATACAATTCCCGGTGAGCCGGCATCTCCATTTTATCCATCGGGGGTAAGACTCGGCACCCCTGCCTTAACAACACGTGGAATGAAAGAAAAAGAAATGAAAAAAATTGCCAATTGGATTTGGGAGGTAGCAGAATCTATTAAAGAATATAAACTGCCAAAAAATAAAGAGGAAAGAATCGAATATCTCAAAAAATTCCGTAAAGAGGCTAAAACTATTAAAACCCTAGTAAAAATTAAAAAGAAAATAAAAATCTTTGCCTCAAAATACCCAATTTTTGCATAGTAATTATTCGAAGGAGGTGTAATAATTATGCCAACACAATCAACAGAAACTAATACCCCAAAAGTCAAATGGCATACCGATGGCACAGATTTAGGTCTAACATTTTTTTGCTGGAACATTGGCCATGTTTGGAAACCCATTAGTAAGTCTTCTAATAGCAGGTGGCGATCTAGCAAGAATATACAATAAAATTAGAACTGCTGAAGATGCAAACGATCAGGCGGTGGTAGATGAATTCGGACAAAAAATGTATCAGAAGGGAAGAAAAGATCAGTTGCATACTGATACGCAAACAGCAAAAAAAGTTCTTAAAGAAAGAAAGCGATCTTAATCGTATATAATTAGTTCATGTCTATCGGAGTTAAGTCATTGTATCAACTTATTGCTGCAAACGTATTAATGGCTTTGATTGGAGTTTTTAAATTTAATACCCTACCTCCTCAAATCCCGCTTTTTTATTCCAAACCGGTTGGTGAAGATCAACTAACAGATACTTGGTTTATTCTTATTCTTCCTTTGTTTATGAATCTGCTCTTTTTTCTAAACAAATTTATCTTCGGACGATTTTTTAGAGAAGACACCTTCGTTCAAAAAATATTCTACTACCTTAACCTGTTTCTACTGGCCGGTTTTACCTTAATCTTTGCAAAAATAATTTTTCTGGTCACATAACAGTACTTTGTCATTCTGAACGATGTTTTTTGAAGTGAAGAATCCAGCGCTAGCGTAATTATAGATTATTAGAAACGCTTCACCACGTCAAACGTGGCTTCGCTGGATCCTTCGCTAATCGCTCAGGATGACTAATAACACATGATATACGTAATTGTTTTAGCTATTTCCACGTTTTTATCTTATCTCCTAACTATTCCTACAATCCACTTTGCTAAAAAATTTAAGTTAGTAACGGACAAAAATAAGAGGATTCATCCGGCTCATACTCATATCGGCATTATCCCGAGAGGCGGCGGAATACCAATCTTCTTAACTCTTTTATTGTCTGCAGTAATCTTTCTCCCAATGAATAAAATTGTTTTTGGGATTCTTATTACTTCTGCGGTGCTTGTTGTCGTTGGCATTCTGGACGACTATTTTGATCTTTCACCGTATCTGCGATTCAGCCTTAACTTAATAATTTCAGCTGTATTGATCGGATTCGGCTTGGGTATTCCTTATATATCAAATCCATTCGGGGGTGTAATTCAACTTAACCAATGGAAGCTTTCATTCGATTTTTTCGGGACGCATTCGGTTTTAGTTTTGGCCGACGTTATCGCAATTATTTGGCTGACCTGGATTATGAATATGGTCAATTGGAGCAAAGGTGTAGACGGCCAACTCCCCGGATTTGTAGCCATAACTGCTTTTTTTCTCGGCTTACTTTCACAAAGGTTTACTGCTCATGATATAAGCGCTCAGACAGTAACTTTACTGTCTTTTATTGTAGCTGGTGCTTTCCTTGGTTTTTTACCATTTAATTTTTTTCCGCAGAAGATTATGCCTGGTTACGGGGGAGGCTCTCTTGCCGGTTTTTTACTGGGAATTCTTTCCATACTATCTTTCGGCAAAATAGGTACGGCTGTCTTAATTTTAGCTATACCGACTATTGATGCTATCTATACGATAATCCGACGTATTAAAAATAAACAGTCTCCTTTTCGGGCCGACTGGGGACATTTTCATCACAAACTGTTAGAGCTTGGCTGGGGAAAAAGAAGAATTGCTGTTTTTTATTGGATTGTTTCTATTATTTTAGGAACAGCTTCTTTATTTTTAAGGGGGATCGAGAAACTTATAGCTTTTCTGACTATTGGAATTATACTTATATTTTTTATCGTTATAATATCAAAAATCAAAGATCAAAAATCAAACACACATATAAAAAATCAAAAATATTTTTAATATTTGATATGTAGTTTTGATATTTAATATTTAATCTTTAATATTTCTATGAAATATTTTATTAAAACTTTTGGCTGCCAACAAAATAAAGCCGATTCCGAGAGAGTTTCCTCAGCTTTTAAAGCCCGGGGTATGAAACCGGCACGTGGCTATAAGGACGCTGATTATGTCGTAATAAATACCTGTATGATCCGCGAATCCGCAGAAAACCGGGTTTACGGATTAGTCAATAATTTAGGTAAACTAAAGTCGGCTAGTCAGAGTCTAAAAATAGTTGTAACCGGCTGTATGGTTGGTTTGGCATTCAGAGATAAAACCGGAAAATATCTGCAAAAAATAAGAAAAGTCATGCCCGAAGTTGACGAATTTATGCCGATTGAAGAGGTCGGATTTGATAATCAACCTATCAGACAGGACCGGGAAAACGCCTGGGTCCCAATCTCCAATGGCTGCAATAATTTTTGTACTTTCTGCGTTGTTCCTTATACCAGGGGCCGCGAAATAAGCCGTCCTTTTGAAGATATTCTTGCCGAATGCTTACACTTAAAAATAAAGGGCTATAAAAATATTACACTTTTAGGACAAAATGTAAATTCCTACGGCGCAGATTTAATTTTGCCATCTTCTGTTATTCCGAACGAAGTGAGGGACTTAACTCCGGCAAAATCGGAAGGTAAAATTACATATTTCGAGCCTGTCCACCCGCAGGGTGGACACGCACAAAAAGTGAAGAATTTTAAGCCTGTATATGTTAAACATTTAGGAAGATATAGAATTCCTACTTTATTTCCTCAGCTCCTGGAAGAAGTTGCAAAACTTGGTTTTGAAAAAGTCAATTTTATGTCTTCCAATCCCTGGGATTTTTCCGAAGAACTTATAGACGTAATTGCAAGAAATAAAAATATAACCCGCCTAATTCACCTGCCGATTCAATCCGGCGACGACAATGTTTTACGTAGGATGAACCGCTGGTACACTCGCGATCAGTATTTGACCCTTATCGCTAAATTAAAAAATAAAATTGAAAATATAAAAATATCCACAGACATCATAGTGGGTTTTTGCGGAGAAACAGATCAAGAGTTCCAAAATACAGTAAATTTAGTAAAACTCATCGGCTATGAAAAAGCCTATATCTCCGAGTACTCGATGCGCCCTATGACCGCCGCAACAAAAACATTATTAGATGATATCCCGCAAAAAGTAAAAAAACAAAGATGGGAAATACTTGAGGCGTTAATAAATAAATCACATTTAGTTAAAGCTTATTGAAAATAGCTATAAGATATGATATATTTCTTCAATGAGTGAACTTAAAAACTATTCACAGAATTTAGCCATAACTTTAGCGACAATGGGTTTTGTCATAAATAGTTCCAGAAAATTTATTTCTAAACTTCCTAAAAGTCCATTCGCTGCTGTTTATAAGGTTTTAAAAGAGGAACGCCATCCATCTTTGAAAAAAATTATAATGGCGGAAGAAAAACCTGAAAAACTTAGACTGCTAAGAGAATTGCAAGCAGATATAAAGTTAAATCTAAATAAAGTTTATTCTGTAGGCACAATAGAAACTGATGATTCAGAAATCCCCTACGACGAAGTTTTAGTATTTATTGATGGCAAACAAAATACAGAAGCAAAATATTTTATTGGTTATCAAAGATTGTACGATAATAACCCGGTTACCTGGGAACAAGCTCAACATTTATTGAAAAGACTTTAATTTCTTAACAAACCTCGAATTAATCCTCATCATCTCCAGAACCTGATCTATACTTCTTTCCAAACCGGCTGGTTTATTCATAGTAAAAAATTCTGTGACTTCTTTTTCTCTTCCGATTCCGCAGATTGGGATTATGGCCTGCAGAACTCTCCGCAAAAGCATAGTTGCCAATCCGGCTGATCTTTTTACTAAAACAGGCCAAATTAAAATTAACCAATCCAAAGCAATATCTCTTGCGTACGGATTTCTGGCTATAGAACTAATACCGTATAGTAGAAATGCTAAGGGGACTTTTGGAGTCATAATATACGTTAGGGTGTTTTTTATATGTTCTTTATTTTTTATAAATCCTAACGCGCTTAAAAACTTTGCTTTTTCCTCCTGAATCTGTGACTCTTCATATTCTTTCCTAAGAACGTTATAGTTTCTTTTATCAAACCAAAGCGCAGAAGAATAGACAACCATTCTTAAATCAGGATGCAAAGATTTTTCATTCTCCAGATATTTGATAAATTTATTTTTAATAAAAACCTTTACCTCATTATCATTAAATAAACTCAATGACGACAAAGCTGATGCTCTTAAATATGAATCAAGAACGCTTTCTTCTTTTTTTGGTTCGTAGCCTACTTTATCCAGAGCTTTTTTCGCAAATTTTGCAGCCAAATTCTTTGATTCATTATCTTGCAGTAGTAAAAATATTCCTGTCAGCTTTGAAATAATATAGTGCAGTACAATACTCGACTTTTCTTCAGGAAAAAATGAATTAATATAATAAAATAATTTTTTTAAATCTTTTTTTCCGGCTAAAATTAAAGCAAAAAGGTCGTGGATTACACCTATTTTTTCTTGATTATTTAATAAATTTAAATTTTCCCCTAATTTTTCTAGAAGTTCATCTGAATAATCTGAAATAAAAAAGCTGGAATAATTTTTATTAAGACTTAAATACTTAAAATCCTTACCTATTTTTATTTCCCTGACTTTCTTATCTAATAAATATGTATCATCTATGACACGATCGTGATCTAGATGATACGGGATTAACCATTCCTTTTTTAAATCGGTTTTGTTTTGTTCCAGCAAAAATCTGGACTGTTCTAATTTAATAGTATTTCTTTTCAACTCTGCTTTAATTTGGGGAAATCCAACCTGATTTACATAAGACTGCATTATTTTGACCACTG
>Ga0155835_115_pt1 | contig 31482 bp, 29 predicted proteins | sample RifCSPlowO2_01_FD_107489 | JGI IMG/M metagenome (GOLD analysis project Ga0155835, IMG submission 107489) | Candidatus Roizmanbacteria bacterium RIFCSPLOWO2_01_FULL_35_13 | reverse complement strand
TTCGCCGCCTGCGGCGGCGAGGAACCCCCCGCGAATTCGGAGCGGCTTCGCCGCGAGATTTCAAAACCGCCAAAGAGCCCGGAAAAACAATCGGCTCGAACCATGTTTTAATGGAAAGAAGAAAAGAAAAATTTTTAACAAAATATATGCGAAGTAAAATAATTATTACCATTACCCTCATAATTGTCATCGTCCTTGTTACGCTTGGGTATTTTTCATTTTTTAAAAAATCGTCAAGTCCTACACAAAATGAAAGTGAACCAAGACACCAGCTTGTAGAGATTGATTGGGGCAGTGTTGACCCAACGTGGCGATTGTTCGCTGAACAACACATAGAGAAAATGCGCCAGATTGAAGCGAAGACACCGGCAGCAAAGTTGCCTGAATATAAGTTTGATAGAGTATTTGTCGAAATTAAAAGTCCTTTCATATTAAGGTTTTTACCCAACTACCAGATTTATACCGAACAATATTTTACTTTTGCATTTAATAAGGTAACTAAAGAAATAACCGACATTGGGAATGGTTGGGGCGGAGCGGTTGGCGATGACCCATACTATCAAAATAAAAAATTTTCTGACTTTATCAAGAATCAAGAAATTCAAGTAACGAATAAACAAAGTGCAATTGATTTCTTGAAACTGGTAGAAGATATTTATCGTTGGTCTGATTCCGATAACCTTACTTATTGGCAGCTGGCGGCTAATAAAAAGGGTGGTATATGGACTGTGCAATCTAAATATATCGGACCACCTGAATATTCGATTATAGTGCCGCTAGTTTGGGAAGTGGTAACCGATGCACAAAATTATGTAATAGAGGTTCGTCAACAGCGGGAACGTTTTTGAATTTAGTATTAAATTTGTCATTGTTGATTTAATAAAAGAATTTGCCGCCAAAGAAAAATTGGAAATTGTTAAATCTCGCGGCGAAGCCGCTCCGAATTCGCGGGGGGGTTCCTCGCCGCCGCAGGCGGCGAAATGCGTTCGGACTAATTCAAGAATACTGCACTTTGAGAAACTAAATAACCAAAGACAAAACCCCCAATATGGGCGAAAAAGGCAACTCCTCCCTGATTAATATCATAGGCAACTAAGGAACCTACTCCGGAAAAAATCTGGATTACAAACCAGTAACCTAAGAAAAACCAAGTGGGCAATTCAATCAATTGATAAAAGCCAAACGTCGGAACTAACGATTGAATCTTTGAATGTCTAAAAAGGACAAAATACGCGCCGGCTACTCCTGAAATAGCGCCGGATGCCCCAATCATTGGAATTGAACTTCCTAAGTTAAATGCTAACTGAACAAATACAGCTACCACCCCGGCTAAAATATAAAAAATTAAATACCCAAAATGACCAAGTCTATCCTCGACATTATCCCCGAATATATGCAAAAACCATAAATTGGAAGCGATATGGAATAACCCACCATGCAGGAAAATAGAGTAGAGGATATTTTTGTATGAATTTAAATCTTGGAAACTAAATCTTGACGGTACGAATCCAAACTGAAAGACAAAAGCCTCAAAGTCCGGTGTCGATATCTGGAGAAAAAAAACGTAGATCGTAACAGCAATTATGATGTAATTTACAATCGGAAAACTCCTCCTTGGTGTCAAATCCTTGATCGGAAACATATTATTTGGATACAAATATTATATATAATCCTCTTAATGAAAGACTTAGTTTTATTTTTCATCAGTTTATTAATTGGAATAGGAGCTGTATTCGGATATTCAATTTTCAAAACTCAAAATATATCACAAAAGCTGGATAAAGAAAAAAAAACCCCGAAGTCAAGATTCTCCATCGAGTCACCGCCTTCGGAAACGCTCAAAGGATTAATTGCTACGCGTTCTGGAACTTTGTTGTGGGAGTCACGCATTGCTACTGCTCCGGCTAAATTAGAAAATACAGTGCCAATCCAACAGGGTGAAAGACTCTTAACCGAAACTAAAAGCCAAGCCACGGTGAACTTTGACAGGGTCGGATCATTTGAACTAGCGGAGAACTCCGATCTCTCTTTTATTCAAACCCTGCCAGTTAACCTCGTCGTCGAGCAGAAAAAAGGAAAAATTAAGTACACCGTAAACGGCAAGACACCCCTATCGATAAAAATCAGAAGCGCACTAATCGCAAAAAAATCCGGAATCATCGAGATAGCGTTAGAAGACGACGATCCGATTATTTTGCTTTCAACACTCCAGGGAACCGCCCGGATCGGGTTTAACGATCTTGACTACCATAGTCAGGTCTTTACATTACGCGAAGGACAGATCTACGAATTTAACAGCGATGAAAGAACTGCGATTAATACTGGAATATGACTCAAAACTTAAAATTAATTTGTCAGGTGGCGCGATTGAAAGGGATCCCGCAAGCGCGCAGAATTTTTCCAGCCTGTCGCTGGTTCGAGCACTTGCGGGAATGAAAATCGCGACAGAATCTGACAAATTCTTTCACCATTATAAATTTTTCAAAGGTTCGAGAATGGTTTTTCCTTCGTATCCTAACGCCCATAAGGCCATTCCTCCCAAGCGGTATTTTTTCATGAGGTTGATTTTTTCCTCCATTACCCGCTTGTCGGGATAAAATATCTGGTGAAAAGTATTCGTCTCCTGGTCTTTAAAAATAATGTACGACTCAAGACTTACCGGATCAAACTTCGCACTACAGGAAGAACACTTGGCTAAAAAGCCCTCGACTCGTTTATTGCTGGCTGTTATACCCGAACCGGGAATAACCGCAGCCTGCGGATAGTCAGAAAGCGTTTCCCATTCGTAACCGTATAACGGAACCCCTAATATTATTTTTTCCGGTACAAGGATTTTTAAAGCTTCCTTGATCGAAGTTTCCGTATCAAACTCTGCCGATTTTCCGGCTCCATTGACCGGAGCAACAGCCCCTGTCACAGATGAACCCTGATAGTGGAAGTCATAGGTCATCAGTATTACTTTATCGACAAAAGGGGAGATTTTAGCAACATCGATCAAATATTTTTTAATGAGCGCGGTTGGTGAAACATCAATGCTTAAAGTAATCGAATCATATCGTTTTTTCAGTTGTTCGTGAATTGTTTTTGTAAATAAGGTAAAGTTTTGCCGTGCGCTATCCGTTGCAGTTGACACGCTTTCAATATCGATGTTGAGATCCGTAAACCCGTATTTGGTCAAGATCGGTGAAATTTCTTCAACCAGATTTTTAGCGTGGTCTTCCGGATTTTCCATAAGCCGGCCGATCTTTTCCTGATTGCCACTGAAGACAACCAGCGACCGCTTTAGATTTTTTTGTTTGGTAAATTCCAATATTGAATTAATTTTTTTAGACTTCAAGGTCAACCAGCCCGGTTCGGTTTCTCCGGGATTTGTATATTTTTCAATAGTTCCGTCCGCATCTATCGTCAAACCGAAATAGCTGACGGTATCCAAATACGGTGAATAATCTTTATTATCTTTGTCTAAGAGCCAATAGGGAAGGAATCCCATGACTACGGGTTTTTGCAAACCAAGCGGCGTTAAAAAACGGTCGGTTCCGGGTAAAAGTTTTGAGGAGTACTGCAAAATAAATACCGCACCGATTATTCCGCATCCCAGTCCGAAAATAACCAGAAGAATTTTTTTCAACATATATATTTGTATCAATGTCATTCTGGTAAGTCAGGGACAATCTTGTACCTGACGCATCCAGAATCGTTGTTAAAAGAAACTACGATTCCGGACAAGCCGGAATGACGAATTATTTTCGATTTATTTAAACGTCTTATTATAAAATGCCATTGTCCGCTGCATAACCAAGTCCCAGTTTCCCCGGTCAAAATTATGGACTTCACCTGGATAGACATGATACTCAACTTCTTTTTCCTTTTCTTTCAGGGTTTCAACCAATGTATCCGACCATTTTTGCGGTACCGATTCGTCCGCCCCTCCCTGGTGGATTTGCAGCGGTGCCTTGATCCAATCCAGGTAATTGGTGAGGGAATATTTTTCCGCGTCATAGTCTTTTTCAAAATCCGAAACTACTTTTCGCAAAGCTTTTCCGTAATCTTCTATGTCGTCGGTGTAATAAAGGATGGAGTAGGGGAACGGTTTGGAAACCGGCGCCCATAGCACAGTCGGATATTCTTTTCCCGATATTTCCAAAACCGAAAGAGCAATCTGTCCGCCGTTACTGTGACCCCAGATCCCAAGATTTGTATTGTCGAATCTTACCTCTGTCTCTGTACTTTCCAAGGCCGTATTCAGATTTTTCGCCGAACTGATAAGCTCCATTACGGTAACATACGTCAGGAATCTGTCCCCCATGGCATCGGTTGATTCTTTATCGGAATAACCGTATCCCAAGAAATCCGGAGCTAAAGTGATAAAACCGCTCTTCGCCATTAGCTCTCCGCCGTGACTTGTCCCGACTCCGGGTTCATAGGTCTTTTTATCGGCATAGCCGCGGATCATGATAATGACAGGATAGTCACCCGGTTTTTTGGGCAAATTCATAAGGCCGCTGACTTTTTTTCCTCTGACCTTAAAATAAAAAAGATAAGAAACAAATTCTTCCTTATCTTTTATAACTTTATCGATAATAATCTCGCTTCCGCGAAATTCAGACTTTTGTAAAGCGATATAGGAATACTGAAACAGTTTTTTTTCAAACAAAATCGATCCGCTGCCCAGAGGTGAAATATTTTTCTCCTGTTTTAAATACTTTACACCAACAATTATTCCGAGAACGATTACAATTCCGCTTAAAATAATAATTTTTTTAATCACGTTCTTATTATAAACCTCTAATTCATTACATATTCTTCTTTTACTACCATCCTACGTAGGATGGTAGTATTTATGCCCTTATTGATTTTTCCTTATAATAATCGTCTATATAAGATTGTATTTTGTCAAAAATTTCTTGTTTGGTTTTAGTATTTTTCAATAAGTTAGTAACTCTTTGTTTTTGATCAAATGATTTTGCGTTTAAATAGCTTTCCCATATAGCTTCAGGCAATCTATAAGCTCTGAATCTGTAGCCCGCAATGTTCACTTTTTTTTGCATTTTGGGTAATTTAATAATAATATCCTTAAGTTTTCCGCTTTGTTCCAACCAGGTATTAATTTTCGCTATGGTTGCGTAACTGCAGTGCATTTCATCTGTAATTTGTTCATGAGTATTTCCTTCCAAAATTAATTTAGCTATTCTTAAGCGTTTACTCAGATTTCTAATCTCGTAGGGTGAAAAAAGCTCCTGAAGCAAAAATGAAGCTTTATCCGAATTATTGGCTAAAACAATAACGTTAATCAAATCAAATACAAAATCAATTTCCTCATTTTTTGAAAACTTATTTATCCTCTTCATTTAAAAAATGGTTTAAAAAACTATAACCGTTAATTAAAAGCTGTAAATTAATACTACTACCATCCTACGTAGGATGGTAGTATATACAAAAAAGAATATCAGATTTACAACTTATTAGTGATATAATTCAATATAGTAAAGAGCACTTTACAAATCTGGAGGAGTCGCCTAGCTGGTTTATGGCGCAGACCTGGAAAGTCTGTATGACCGCAAGGTCATCGCGAGTTCAAATCTCGCCTCCTCCGCAAAAATTTTTATGATCATACCGGAAATATTTAAATATAACAGCTTAATTTCAATACCTTTGTTTTTAATCATTTCCTGGTTACTGGCAAGGGAATTGCCAGACTTTTCTTTTTCTGAACAAACCATATCCAAATCAATTCTTTTTTTTAAAAATCCCGCTGATAGAATAATATTCAAGCTAAATTTTATAATTAAATCTTTGCTGGATTTTGGTTTTTTCTTGTACATCGTTGATCGATATAATTTAACTTTTTACTCATCTCTTACCTGGTTCTTTTTTTTATCGATTTTGTTTTTTTTGGTTTTAGCTTACTTTATTGAAGGGAAATTTTCGGTAATTCACAAAGTTTTAATTTACGGAATTGGGGTATTCTGGACAGTTTGCGAAGTATTATTAGCTCAAATGACAAATGTCCCTGTTTTTATTTTATTTACCAATATTTCCACGGTCATTGTGATGCTGCTGGCCTTTGGATCATTATTTACCAATAAAACAAATGTTTTTGTCCAGATTGCATGTGTCTCAATCATGTACCTTTGGATAGGTATTTTTGTCTATAAATTTCTTTAATAAATTAAATTCTGCTATAATAGAAAAATTATGAGTAAAGTTATAGTAATAATTCTTTCTGTTGTTGCAATTTTTATCTTTCTTTTTGCCGCATATAAATTAACCAACACTTCATCCGATAAAAGTTATCCCGAGGTAAACAAAATTACCAAAACTGATCATGTTACCTGGTCTAAAGATAAAAAAAATATTCTGGTTGAATACAGCGATCTTCAGTGTCCGGCCTGTCAAAGTTTTGCGGAGTTTATGAAGTCGGAAATCGAGGCAAGCGGAGCAGCAAACGCTGACATCTTGAAAAAAGTTACTTTTGTCTACCGTCATTTCCCACTTGTTCAACATGCCCACGCCGAAGAAGCCGCCAAAGCGGCCGAAGCCGCAGGAAAACAGGGAAAGTTTTTTGAGTTTGCATCTTTAGCTTTTGAAAAACAAAAGGACTGGGCTGAAAATAAAGATGCAGTTAAAAAATTCGAATCTTACGCACAAAGTCTGAAACTTGATATGGACAAATTCAAAAAAGACCGCGACTCCAAAGAAATAAAAGATAAAGTAGCGGCGGATCTTTTATCCGGACAAACTGCGCAAGTCAATTCCACTCCAACCTTTTATCTCAACGGTAAAAAACTTGCCCCAATCAACTCTTTCGAAGACTTCCTCAAACCCCTTAAATCTCTCAAGTAAACTATTTGTCATTCCGGCTTGTCCGGAATCGTTGTTTGAACAACGATTCTGGAGTCGCTTCGCCCCCCAGAATGACGGAAGAACACTAATTTGTTAAAATTAAGCTGTATGATCCTTAATTTAAACGGTTTGTCTGTCAATTATGAAATTAAAGGCGAAGGTAATCCGATTCTTATTGTTCATGGATGGGGTGGAAATATAAAAAGCCTTGAATCTCTTACTGAATCACTTTCCAAAAAATATAAAACAATATCCGTTGATCTTCCCGGCTTTGGCCAAAGTGATAATCCCGATCCGAACTGGGGAGTAGAGGAGTATGCCAAATTATTAATAAAAATTATTGACAATTTTAAATTAAAACCTGTAGTTTATTTCGGGCATTCATTTGGAGGAGCATTGGGTATTTATCTAGCGGCAAAATATCCAACCTGCATAAAAAAACTGATTTTATCCGGAGCTTCATATAAGAGAAATAAGCCCTCCTCAACAATTCTGAGTCAGTTATTTAAACGGCTGCCGCCGGTTATTAAAAAAATTATTTATAAAATTTTATATCCGCAATCAGAACTTTTCGAAATCCCAAGCTTAGAAGCTAATTTTCGAAAAATTGTCACGCAGGATCTAACTCCGGTTCTTGAATCGATCAGAATTCCTACTTTAATCCTTTGGGGAGAAGATGACATTCAAACCCCGGTCGAACAAGCCAAAGAACTACACGAAAAGATAAAAAATTCTAAATTAAAAATATTTCCAGAAATCGGACACAACCTGCCGTTAAAATATCCGGAATTAGTTTATAGCGCTATCAATAAATTCTTATGATTTTAATTCTATTATTATTGACCGGATTAATAGTTTACTTTCTAAAATCCTTTGATTTTATATATATTTTCCAGACTAAAGAATACCGTCTGGACAGGATAATTAATTTACTGAAAGAAGAGAATCTGTTTGAATTGTTATATTTCAGAAAGATCAAAATGCCGGCTATTTCGCTGCGTAATCTGCTTATCACTCAAATAATTTTTTTAAATACCTTGCTCTTTACAATTCTTTTGCTCAAGCAAAATTTGACCAATCTAATTATCTTTTTAATACTGACTCCGATAATAGCTTTTTTTACTATGTTGTTGGGAATAGTGATAAGCGAAATCCCGGTACAAATTTATCGGAAAAAGATTATCAATCAGGCTAAAAATAAAGTCCGGGAATCAGAAGCGACTTTTATCGGGATAACCGGATCATACGGAAAAACCTCAACCAAAGAATTTTTATACCAGATACTTTCCCAAAAATTTAAGGTAGCCAAAACCAATGCTAATTACAATTCCGAAGTTGGAGTGGCACTATCAATTTTGGGAAATCTTAATTCTGATACAGAGTACTTCATTGCCGAACTCGGAGCATATAAAAAAGGCGAAATCAAAGCCGCCTGTGAAATAATTCATCCCGGATATGGTATTCTTACAGGAATTGGTAATCAGCATTTGAGTCTTTTTGGCTCTAAAGAGAATCTTATGGAAGCAAAAGCCGAACTGCTTGAGTCACTTCCTAAAGACGGTATTGCTTATATAAATAAAGATGTTAAAGACTGGAAATATTTTTCGGAAAAAACTAAGGCTACAAAAGTATTTTACTCCGTAGACTCTCCACCTTTTGAAATTAAAACTAATTTACCCGGAAAACACAATATTCAAAACTTACTCCCTTGTATTACCCTCGCAATGCATCTTGGAATCACTAAAAAACAGGTTCAATCAGTATTAAAAAATCTCAAACCCGTTTCCGGCCGTCTTTCTTTAGAAAAAGGAATTAACGGATCAACTATCCTGAATGATTCTTACAATTCAAACCTTGACGGATTTATATCGGCAATTGACACAGCCAACCGGATGAGTTTCAGTAAAAAATTAATCTTATCAAGAGGAATTATCGAGCTCGGAGATGAAAAAAATTCTTCATATCGAAAAATTATCGAGGAACTTAACAGATCTGACTTAACCCTTTTAACCACTGACAACTTATTTAAAAGTTTGGATACTAAAAATAAAGTTATGAATTTCTCAAAAGAAAGCAAAATGCTAGACTTTATTAAGCAAAAAACCGATAAAAATACATTAATCTTAATCGAAGGCCGCTTCGAACCAAAAACATTAGAAGCATTATTGTCATTCCCGCGTAGGCGGGAATCTATATAATTTTCTGGATTCCCACTTTCGTGGGAATGACAGCGGAAATATATGATTTCAACAGATTTTGCACCAAATGAATCCTGGGACGACGCCTGGTTGTCTCTTAAACTTCTACTTCAACCCTGGAAGTGGAGAAGTGGCATTGAAAGTAAGCTTGTCAAAAAGAATATTTTGTCAAAATTCCAAATATCAAATAACAAATATCAAATATCTTTTTTCCTCTCAGGCAGATCTGCACTTTACTTTCTTTTGAAATCGTTAAACTTACCTAAAGGATCTGAGGTATTGATTCAAGCTTTTACCTGCGAAGCAGTAGTTCTTCCAATAATCGAACTCGATCTAAAGCCTGTCTACGTTGATATTGAAGTTCATTCCTATTCATTGGATTACAGATTTCTAACTAACAAATTAACCCCACTTCGCCCTTCGGGCTTCGCGGGGCAAGCTAACAAACCAAAGGTGCTTATTTTGCAGCATACTTTTGGGCTGACTCCCAAATTCAGAAAAGAAATTATAAGGCTTGCCCAGGAAAAAGATTTAATAATCATCGAAGATCTCGCTCATGGATTTAATCAAAATGTTTTTGTTCCGAATAACCAATATCCAATAACTAATAACTACTATCTACTATCGTTTGGCAGATCAAAAATGCTATCTTCCGTCTTCGGCGGTGCCCTTGTTTCTTCAAACCAGGTAACCAGCAAACTAGCTAACCAGCTAACGTATCCCGATTATGGTTTTATATTTTTATGTCTTTTATACAAACCCTTAATCATGTTAATCAAATCCACCTACGACTTTTTTTATTTAGGTAAAATGCTTCACAAAATACTAGAAAAGTCTGGATTTTTAATCCCGGAAATAACAAAAAAGGAGAAAGAAGGCAATTACGATCAAATATTTAATAAAGCCTATCCCAATGCCTTAGCCATACTACTAATTCATCAGCTAAATAAGTTTGAACGAGTTCAGAGACAAAGAGCTAAAATATGCTCTTATTATTCTCGCGTCATCCAATACAATACTAGTGGTCATCCTGAGCGATTAGCAAAGGATCTAGCGACCGGAGGAAGCGTAAAAAGTAATAAAAACGCTTCGTTGGATTCTTCATTTCGCTTCGCTCCATTCAGAATGACAAAAGGGCACGGATTGATTCGATTCCCATTATTAGCGGAAAATCGGGATGAACTAATAAAAAAATTGAAAGAAAAAAAAATTTTTCTTGGAAAATGGTATGACCAGGTCGTCGGTCCTAATGACCTCGACCTTAATAGAGTAAAGTACAAACTGGGAAGCTGCCCGGTCGCCGAGGAAATCTGCAAAAAAATAATCAATTTACCGACAAATATTTCTGAATCCGAAGCTGAAAGAGTAGTGAATTACCTAAAGTCCCGAGCGTAGTCGAGGGATTAAACGACGTCAAATGATTTTCCGACGTCACACTGATTAAACGTTTAATTGAAGTAAGAATCGTATATGAAACGCTATATTTAAAAGATTAACTTCTTGGCAGAGATTTTTTCTCAGGCGAAGTAGAAGTTCCCTCAGACTTTTTTAAGTCAACAGCAACTGTAGGTTGTACCCTTGCCATTTCTTGAATTAATTGAACACTTTCAGACATTTGTTTTTCAGTTAGAATACTTGCAGCAAGATCAGGGTTTGTAGCCAATGCATTTAAAGTATTTATATACAAAAACATTGATTTAGAAATTTTAGGCGCCATAATTGTTATAATTAAACTTGATGTATATTATATCAGAAATAACTGACAAATCAATTTGGGATGAATTTTTTAATGAAAACGGATCACCTAGTTTTTTACAGAGTTGGGAGTGGGGGAACTTTGAGCAAAAAACCGGCTACGAAATTCTACGTCTTGGTTTCTATGAGGATAAAACTCTTGTGCTAATCGCACTGATTATTAAAATTAAAGCCAAAAGAGGCAATTTCCTATTTGTTCCTCATGGGCCGGTTTTTGCTCAAAAAATTAAAAATGAAAAAATAAAAATTAAAAATTACATAGAAAAATTAAAAAAATATCTGATTGATTTAGCTAAAGAAGAAAATTATTCATTTATCCGGATTGCGCCGACACTTTTAGATACTAAGGAAAATCTAAAAATATTTTCCGATCTAGGATTCAATAAAGCTCCTATCTATATGCATGCCGAACGCCTCTGGGTTTTACCACTGGATGGTACATCTTTGCAACGGCCGTTGCAAAAACATACCGAACTCATGAAAACTGATGAGGAATTATTGTCGGAGATGCGTAAAACAACAAGATACTTAATAAGAAGAGCAGAAAGAGACGGTGTAACAATAGAAAAAAGAGAGGATGATAAAGTAGTAGATGACTTCTGGAAGCTCTATGAAAAAACAGCCGAAAGAGAAAGCTTTGTTCCTTTTTCCAAAAAATTTATCAAAGATGAATATGAATTATTTAAAAAAACTGGAAACGCTCTTTTTCTATTCGGAAAAATTCCACCTACCAAATTCCACCCGACGGGTAGAATAGCTTCAGCTCTGATCATTTTTACCAAATCCACGGCATTTTATCACCAGGGAGCATCAATTCATACAAAAATACCGGTTACTTATCTAGAACAATGGGAAGCTATAAAGGAAGCTAAAAAACGCGGTTGCAAGTACTACAATTTTTGGGGAATTCTACAGCCGGGCCGGACACCAAAGAATTGGGGAGGACTGACCTTATTCAAGCAGGGATTTGGCGGTAGACAAGTTGATTATTTAACAACCCAGGATTATATTGTTTCCCCAAAATATTATTTAACTTATCTCTTCGAAAAATTCTTGGCCTGGAGAAGAGGAGTCTAACTAAAATTTCTAAGTTCTAATTCCTAATTTCTAACTAATAAAGTGGATTTTTTGTCATTCCGAGCAAAGCGAGGAATCTAGCGATCGAAGTGAGCTTAAAAAGAGAATTTGGATTTAACGACGTTATAAATCTACTGCATTTTTATTAAGCGGCCGTTTTCACGCGCATTCTCAAACATCTGATAAAAAAACCACAGAGCAAAGGTCAGATATATTGTATTCAAAATCATAGATATCCAAAGATTACTCCAATTTACTGTATTTTTTGCGATCAAATCTGATTTGGCAAACAAGATAGTGCGCATCTCCTCAAACACATACGTCGATGGAATAAATTTGGCAATTTTTTGACCCCACTCTGGTAAGGCAGACAAAGGGTAGAAAACGCACGAAAATGGTTGAATAAAAGCAACCAACGACCAGGCCAATTCCTGAACGGAAACGCCAAATCTCAAAATCAGAGCTAAAACAAATAAACCGAACGCCAAACCAGTCATCAACAGATTAAAAAAAAGAATAGGCAGAAAAAATCCGAAAGAAGCAATAATGTTGAACTTATAAAAAAGCCAACTGGCAATCGTCATGAATATAATCGTCAAAGTTAACTTGATAAAATTCAGGATAACCATCGCCAATATAAATTCTGCCGGCCTCAAGGGAGTGGAAAACACATTAATAAGATTTTTATTCCAGACTTCATCCAAAAAATTAATAGCCATCTCATTGGCTGTTCGCCAAATAATAGTCCAAAGGATTAATCCACCCAAAATAACATTAACAAATGAAAAAGAGGATGTCGCCGACTTCTGCAGATAACTCATAGTCACACCCCAGATCACAATATCAACAAAAGGCCAACCAAAGCTCCACATCAATCTCTCCATGCTTCTTGGCCAAACATAAATATGGCGAATTACTATGGCGAAAATTCTTTGAATACTCATATTTTTTTTCTGGCAATTTTAATAAAAAAGTCCTCTAAAGTTGGCTTATCGATTGTAATCTGAGTATATTTTAACTTCGCTAAAGATAGCCTACCCAATAATTGGCCGACATTTTTTTCCTCGAGTTCAATGATTGTGTCTTTATTGTCAGGCCAAAACTTATAATTGAAATTATTTAAAAGAGTCTCGGCTCTTTTCGTATCGGATGCAAAAAATAATCTAACTTTGCAGGATTTAATTTTTCTAATTAACCCTTCCGGAGTATCTTCAGCGATTATTTTTCCCTGATTTAGGAAAATGACCCTGTCACATATCTCATTGACTTCAGGCATATTGTGTGAAGTAAAAAGTACCGAAGTCTTACTTTGTTTAACCCTTTTCAAAATATACTTTCTGGTAAAGTCGGCAATATCCGGGTCTAAAAAAGCCGTCGGTTCGTCCAAAAGTAATATTTTTGGATCGTTGATAAAGGCCTTACAAAGATATAGTCGCGTCATCTGTCCAGAAGACAATTTAAGAGTCAATTCATTCTTGAGTTTAGTCATCTTAAATTCTTCTATTAATTTTTCTACCTTTCCTATATAATCTTTTACTTCATACAGTCTGGCAAAAGTATATAAATTTTCGAGTACAGTTAAACGCCAAGGAAGGTTTACGTAAGCTGCTGAAAAATTCATCTGCTTTAATATTTTTACCTTATTTTTTTCAAAAGGCAAATCAAACATACTTATTTCACCGGAAGTTGATTTCAATATTCCCAATAACATATCAATCGTCGTAGTCTTACCAGCTCCATTTGGACCGAGTAAACCCAATATTTCACCCTCTTTGAGTGATAAGGATATATTATCAACAGCAATAAATTTTCCGAATTTTTTGGTTAAGTTTTTAGCTTGTAGAACATCCATGAAGTTTATTATAGCTTAAGAAGCTCCATATTTAGCTTTCTTTTCTAAAAGTTTTATCTTTTCTTCTAAAGCGTTTAATCTGTCGGAAAATTCAATGTATTTTGCACTCATTATTGTATATTCCTGCTCATACTTCACATATGCCTTTACCAACCAATCTAAATTATTAGTAACAAAGTCCTTATGCTTAAGAAACTCATCCTGAAGTTTATCAAAGTTTTCTAGCCTAAAATTAACGTAGTCAGTAAGCTTATCTACTATCTTGGCTATATCAATGCTGGATTGTTTTTTGGATTTCTTGCCTGAAGTTTTCATTATTTTTGAATAGTAAATGATCTTCACATTTACAGTCATATTCTATTAAGGCCATACGCTTAATATGATTTCTTATAAAAATAGGTTTCAAGTATTCTATACGCTTCATTAATTTATCCCATCTTTTTTCACTTTCCTGCCAATCTTCTTTCCATCTTTTATTTTGCGCTTTAACTTCAACAATTTTTCTATCCATATCAATTTCCCAAGCAGCCTTTTTTGAAGTTATTTTTTTATTTTTCATACAACTATGATAACAAAGCTAAGATTTCTGTCAAACGAAAATTGATAACAGATGAAATTGATAAATTCTTCGACTAAACAAAATATATGGCAAAAATGGTTTCCAGTCGACTTCTGCAAATACCTGAAAGTCCTATACGTAAACTTGTGCCTTACGCAACCGAAGCCATTAGAAAAGGCATCAAAGTTTATTATTTCAACATCGGTGATCCTGACATTGATACACCTGAAATAATGCTCGAAGTTCTGACAAATTGGAAACAGAAAACAATCACTTATTCCAGATCCCATGGCGAGCCAAACCTGCTCGAATCCTTAAAAAATTACTACAACAAATTAGGACATACATTTATTAATATTGATCATTTGTTAGTAACGCTTGGGGGCTCGGAAGCAATTTCCATGGCATTTTTAGCAACTACAGAACTCGGCGACGAAATAATTACTTTTGAGCCTTTTTATACTAACTATAATTCTTATGCTGCAGTCAACGGAATAAAAATTGTTCCGGTAAGAACTTTTGCCAAAGACGGATTTCACTTGCCCTCAAGACAGGAAATTGAAAAAAAGATAAATAAAAAAACAAAAGCTCTTTTGTATTGTAATCCAAACAATCCAACCGGAACCGTTTACACAAAAAAAGAGGTCGAAATGTTAGTCTCAATCGCCAAAAAATATAATTTATTTCTTATTGCGGACGAGGTCTACCGTGAATTTGTTTTTGACAACAGGCAACACACATCAATACTTTCTTATTTTAATAAAATACCAAATCAGGCTATTCTCGTAGACAGTCTGTCAAAACGCTATAGCCTGTGCGGTGCACGCGTCGGCGTACTTTGCTCTTTAAATAAAGAAATTATGGACGGCGCAATGCGTATCGCGCAAGGCAGGTTATCTGCCGGATTAATTGATCAGCTCATGGCAAGCAAACTCGCAAAGGTTCCTGAGTCTTATTTTAAAAAAGTCCACAGAGAGTATGAAAACCGGCGTAACGTCCTTTACAAGGGGCTTTTATCAATCCCCGGCGTATCCGTGCCCAATCCGGAAGGTGCTTTTTACTGCATTGTTGATCTTCCGGTTAAGGACAGCGAAGATTTTTGCAAATTTTTACTGACTGATTTTAATCTGAACGGTGAAACAATAATGATCGCGCCTGCAGCCGGATTTTATGCAACTAAAGGATTAGGCAACAACCAGGTACGGATTGCTTATGTTCTGAAGGTTGAATATCTTAAAAAATTGATTCAAATTCTTAAAAAAGCACTTCCCGCCTATAATCAAACATTAAAGAGTAGAGGATAAAGAGCATAATAACGGTCAAAACTCCATAACCACTTCTCCGAATTTAATCTTATAGTATTGCGTTTTGAGTTTTTATTCCTCGAGCGTAGTGAAACGAAGTCGAGAAGTTCTCGACAAGCTCGAACTATAAAATAATAATTAGAAATTAGATCAATTAGAAATTAGAAATTTTAAACACTTCTCTTCCATCAGCCACGGTTGACGTCGTAAAAGATACAATTTACGACGTTATATGCCTTTCTTCTCCCTAGCTTATGCATCGAATTTTTCGCTTATAAATAAAAGCTTTCAATTTTATACTTAAATACTTTAGAGAAGAGAATGTGTTGATTAATTCTCTAATTAATTTGAAATTAACCTACACCATTACCAACTAATTTTTAGTAATTTAACCCGTTTTTAGGAAATACCTTTCAAAAGTGGTAAGTCAAAAATCAGCCTTGAATAAGCACAGTAATTTAGAGCATAATATAGCTCTAATTTAACTCTTTTGAGGCTAATTACCGAAGCAATTCCAACTTAAATTTAATCAGTTTGGAGTATATTAATAGTCTAAATATTAACTTTTGAGGCTAATAATATCATTTGTTCATTACAAAGTCTAATCGGAATTGGAGCATATTAACAAGCCAAAGATAAATATTATTAAGATTAGCATGTCAAATCAATCTAAATTTTCAGACTTAGACATGATTGGTCTGACTCGCAGAAAGATAAGGGAAGTGCAAGATAGTTTAGTTTAGATTATTAAATCAACGTAAATAATAATTTTAGCCTCAGAATTTGCATCTTATCCACATAATTATGTCCTATAGTTTTAAATGTAATTAAATTATTATAGGCTATATTGTCCACGGACGTTAACTTACCACTTCCCTCTTCTCCATCCCCAACCTACCAGCTTATTGAAAGAAAAGTTATCAGAAGAACAATTAGCCAAACAGATACGTATTCACGCACGGTTTCTTTAAATAATCTCTGATCCAAATGACTATAGATGAGTCCGGAAAGGCTGTAATAAGAAGAGGCCAAAAAAAGAGCCAGTACGGTTGGCTTTACAGGCACAAATGAGCCTATCAAAACGAGTTCACCCATTACGAGCCCGATAAGCAAACTGTAAATGACAGTCTTACGGTCGACTTTTAAATCCAGTTTAACCGACCAGACAAGCTGAAATGCTAATAACGAAGCTGTTATGAGAACTGCCAGAGCATTGAAAATAAAATAAAACCGGAATGAAAAAAGCGCATTATAAAAAAGAAAGCTGATAATCGCCTGATAGAAAAAATTAATGGAGAAGGCAGCCCGATAAAGCTGAAGGCTCTTCTCTACCCCCACATTAAATATATTGGAACAAAGAAGAACTGCGTAAAGGGAAATTCCATACAAAATCATAAAGGGTAGACGGGTTAACCACCTGACTGGAAATAAAAAGTAAAAAAGATAAAAAGACACGGTCAGTATTATCGGCATTATAAAAAGAGTAAGCCACTCTATTCCTTCTATACCTTCCAAAAGAGAAAAATATGTAGTTAAATATCCAAAAACAAAAAAAATTAAAAGAAAAATAACCGCCTTATCAAATAATAATAATGTTGAAAAAAGCACTGCCAAACCCATGATCATAGTGCTGATCACAAATCTGAATCTTTTCTCGACTCTCAGCGCCTTTTTTTGCAAAAATTCATTAAATTTTCCCATTAGTACCACTTCGCTGTCAACGACTATCGGAATTGACAGCTTCGCTTGGTACTTAATACTTACATTAAGTTAAGATTAAATACCTAACGTAGCGATCAAAGTTTATTTTGATTGCGGAGTGGTATTGGTAAATACTTTGTGAACATCCTCTAAATTTTCTAAAGCTTCAATTAAGTCTAAAAGCTTTTTCGCAGTGTTTTCGTCACTAATCTCCAGCAACGAATAGGCTTCATAAGAAGCCCAGTCGTTTTTCTTAAAAAAATGAACGGCTGAGCCTTGTCTACCAAGTTTGCCACCATGAATTTCAAGCGCACTCCGAATCTCGCCAAGCACTCTGTTCGCATTATCAGTTGCAGTTAAAATTATAAGAGCTACTCCGCCCGGTCCGAACCCCTCATAAATAATTTCCTTTAATTGCTGACTATTTGGACCCGCTCCTTTTTCAACAGCCCTCTCTATATTATCCTTTGGAAAATTTAGATTTTTAGCTTTTTCAATGGCTAACCTGAGTTTTATATTATTTTCCGGATCGGTAATTCCTCCGCCTTCTATAACAGCCAGAGTAATGATGCGTGTTAATTTTGAAAAAACACTGCTTTTTTGTTTATCTTTAATCTCTTTGCCTTTTTTTATCTTTGACCATTTATTATGACCGCTCATTTTCTATATTATACACGCTTGACTTTCGGTTATATTAAAATATACTTGAATACCTGAAATTTGTTATGATGTAAAATCAGTATGGAAAATATTGAAAAGTTAGAGAATCAGGCAATAGATGCGGCTGTGAATTTCAAATGGCAAGAAGCCATAGACCTCAACGAAAAAATTATCAAACTCGATAAAAAAAATCTCCCAGCTTACTTACGTTTAGGCTTTGCAACAAGTCAAAATCAAAAATTTACCGAAGCCATAAAGTATTATAAAAAAGCCCTGAAAATTCAACCCAGTAATAATATTGCAAAAGAAAATATAGAAAGGCTTAAGGTTCTACAGAATAAATCAACCAAAAAAAGCAAAAAAACCCCGATGTATCTTGACCCTAATCTTTTTTTGGAATCAACCGGTAAAACAAAAAGTGTTGTTCTTGTTAATCTTGGCCAAAAAAATGTACTTGCCCAACTTACGGTTGGCGAAGAAGTAGAACTGAAATTTAAAAAAAGAAAAGTAGAGATTCGAACTACAGAAAATGAATATATAGGCAGTCTCCCCGATGATTTATCCCGAAGGCTACTGGTCTTTTTAAAGGCTAAAAGCAAATATAGAGTTTTTGTCAAAGAAGCCAACTTAAATAAAGTTACTGTATTTATCAGGGAAGAAACTAAGGGTAAAAAAGTCCAGCATTATATGTCCTTTCCCCAGAACATCCAATCTCAGATAGGTCAGATGCAAGCTGAAAAAGAAAACGAAGACGAAGGAGAAGTCGAAGGCGCTGTTGATCTTGAAAAATTAGCCGAAAATCTGACCGCCGAAGAAAAAGAGTATCTGCCATATCATCCTGAACCGAGTGAAGAAGAAAGTGAAGAATAAAATTAAGTTTTATAATGTTTAATCTGCTTTTTGAAAAATAATATTTTACCTCCGATTTTATTGACCTTAAATAATCTCCTCACCTCTCTTGGCACTTCAAAATCCTTCATAGACCGAAGAGCTAGGATAAAAGATAGAGCCAAAAGTAAGCTTAAGATTACGACTATAGTCATATTCAAATTTCTAATATCCAATTCCTAATTTCTTTGGGAATTAGTAATTCTACTCTATCTCCCATTCCTTCTCCATCTTACCCAACTTCAATATTATATCGTATTCTTCTGTATCTCCTACTGATACCTGACAACCGAAAAACCGACCAACCGCAATTGCTGTCCTACTAAAAGATTTTTTATCCTCTATTACCTTACAATTATTAATATTTGTTTGCTCCCCGGTTAAATCAACCACTCTTATTCCTTCTCCTTCCAGAATATTTCCTAATTGCTGAGCCGTATTATAACTGTCCGTATACACAATTTGAACATTACGCTGTTCACTTCTATAGGTTCTTTTATAAAATACCCCTTGTGTAGCCTCAAAAAAGTCATCGGCTGAAAATGCCGTCCTGTTGCCACGATTAACAGTGGTCAATGAGTTTATAGTTCTGAATTGTCCATCGGTCTTACCCAGAAACTGAAAATATAAATACAATCTGTCAAAAAAATTTGCGTTGCTTTGACCAAAAAATAATATAGAAAATTTGGGAAGTGAAAAATTGCTTTTATTGTTACCGAAGATTATTTCCAGCCGCTTAGAAGAAACAGTGGGATAAAAGTAAAAATCAACCATACTCGAAGTAATCATCGAATAAGTTTTTCTGAATAAATCCGGTTTTTTTTCCAGGCCGGCTAATTTAGCGAGAGCTCCCAACCGGTAATGACCATAGCCGCCCGGAACCACCACTTCCAAATCGGGAAAAAAAGGAATAAAGTAGTTCACTTTATCAGCTAAACCCAAAGAATAATATGCAAGATTGTTTTCACTATAAACTACATTAATCCTGTCCTTTTTTTGAAAAAAAGCAGAGTTAAATAATCCTGTTCCGATAAAATAAAGTACAACTAATATTAGAAAAATTCGAACTAAATAGTTTCTATAAATTTCCATAAGTTTCTATTTATATCTGATATATATTGATATTTATTGAAATAAGTAGAAATTAATTGTTAGATTATTCCGTGTTCAATTTTTATCCTTTTAATCTTCCTGGCTATATCTTCCCTGTCAAATCCCTTCCATAGTAGGACTCTCCTGACGATTGACAGGGATGCCTCAAATTCGGGCTGGACTATGACTTCCACTCCAAGATCCTTCATCCTTCTCTGTTCAAATTCATGATGAACCCGTGTAAAAATTACAATTTTGGGATTTAATCGCTTCGCATTAAAAACGATCATTTCCTGCGAAAAACTCTCGGGAACCGCAGATATCAAAACACTTGCAGAATCACATTCGGCATAATCCAGAACCTCGGCATCGGTGGGATCACCGTAAATAACATTCACTCCCTCTTTTTTTGCTTTCTCAACAGTCTGAAAGTTATAATCAACTGCTATAAAAGCTACATTAGCCAAAGTTAAGGCTCTCCCGATATAGCTTCCGATTCTGCCGTATCCGCAGATGATTACATGATTTTTAAGAGGCAGGATATCTATGTTTGGCAACTCCCTGTCAAATTTAAATACAATATAGCGTTCTAAAAATGGAATGTATTTTTTAATAAATAATCTGAGCGACTGATAAATTGTGTTTCTCCTGGTAATCAGCAATGGCGTCAATAAAAGCGTTATAAGAACAACACTCAATGCAAAATTATAAGTATCCTGCCGAAGAACTCCTGCGGATAATCCCTGAAAAATCAGGATAAATGCATCTTCCCCGATCTGAAAAAGAAAGATGGCAAGGGCAAAGGCCGTACGGGAATGGAATTTAAAAAATAAATATATTCCGAGAATTACTGCCATTTTAATTAATACTATTAAAATAACGAATAAAACTATTGGAACAAGATTACTGATCACAAATCCAATCTCGATATTGAGTCCCAAAAAGACGAAAAAAACAACAGTCAGAAGGTCGCGGATTGGCCTGATCTGGGAAAAAATATGGTAGTGCTCAAAAGTCTGCCCGACCAGAATGCCGGCAATAAAAGCCGCTAAAAGACTGGAAAGCCCGAAAAAAGAAAAAAAAGCCAGAGCGGATATTATAAAAACAATGATAAAAAGATTCAACACTTCTCTGGATACTTTGGCTATTTTGTTGAAAACCAGAGGAATGACTTTTTGACCGACATAATAAACAATTCCTAAAACTAAAACAGCTTTACCGACATTAATTATTACATTCCGGAATAATTCAAAAGTCGACGCCCCCTGACCGATAGAAGACAAGACAATAAGTATGGGAATGAAGGCTAAATCCTGAAAGATCAGTATACCGATTGCCAAACCGCCCAAAAGCGAGTTTTCCTCACCTTTTTCCTGGATAATTTTAGAGACGACTGCTGTTGAGGAAAGTGCAAAAGCGAAACCGAAAAAAACAGATTCAATAGCCGTAAAATGAAAAACAATTGAGATAAAAAAAATGCAGATGGCGCTTAATGAAATCTGCAATAATCCACCTAACATGACAAATTTTCCAAATCTTTTGAGCGTACTGAAATTAGTTTCAAGTCCGATAGTAAAAACAAGTAATACTAATCCCAGGATGGAAAAGTTATTGATAAAATTTTTAGGAAGCCTTTCTCCTAATAAAAGGTGTAAAAAAATACCCCCGATAATATACCCGATTATAGGAGAAATCCGATATTTAACGGCTAAAAATCCGCCAAGCAACGGAAAAATCAAAAAAACCAAAGCGTCAAGAAGAAGATTAAAAGGAATATCAGTCATAAAATACAGTATACATTAGAAGAAATTTCGAAGCGTGAAACTCAAAATAGATTCTGGAGTCGCCTCCGCCTGCTGGCGGATCCTCCCCAGAATGACGTCATTCTGGCAAGCGACAAAGGAGCGCGTCCAGAATCTAAATTAGTTTAGAATTTAGATTTTATGAAGTTATCTTCGCAGTTTCTGTTCGCAGTCAACGTCGTATCTCGCCTCCGGAAGAAGTTTGAGACGGGCAACTGGAATTGCCAGTCCGCACCTTTCACACATACCGTATTTACCTTTCTTCATCTTTTGCAAAGCTAAGTTTATATCGCTCAGTTTTCTTTGCAGAGCTTTAATTTCAGCTTCTATAGTATCATGACCTACCTGTTCCCTGACATCCGTATCTACTGCCGCATTATCTGTTGCATGCTCAGGATCGGCAAAGGGATCATTTTTTTTCAGATCCTCTATCTGTTTTTGTAGCTTTTTTACCTCTTTCTCCAAAAGCTCCTGTAAATTTTTTTGTAATTTTTTTGTAAGCTGCCCTGCCATAGTTAATTATAGAATTTCTAAAATAGTATAGAAAATAAATTGTAAATATCAACAGCAAAGTAGCAGACGCCACCTTGTTGAAACTATAACTTGCTAAGTATAAGGGGTTGGCTTTGATTTTGTCAAATAGAATATAAGTCAGAGCAAAATACCAGCAAAAAAAATAAAAAACAAACCCTTTGGCATATTTATCTTTCCTGACTGCAAAAATTAGCCTATATGAAATGTATGCTCCAAGAGCCAACAAAACAGCTTCATAAAAAGAAGTCAAATGGCGGAGTCCATCATAACCGGAATACTTTATTGATAATAAGAATTTTGTTTTAGTACCGATTTCCGAACCGGAAAAAAAACTACCCAGTTTACCGAATGTTAAGGCTATCAGTAATGGAGTTATAAAATAATCGGCAATATCTTTGAAATTAATTTTCTTTAATAAAGAATACAGATATAAAGTAAGGAACGCCCCAAACAATGCTCCGTATATAGACAAGCCGGGATAACCGTTAATCAGAATAAACTTTAAAATATCAAAACCGAATTTTTCAAAATTTAAAGCAACGTAAATAATCCTGCCAAATAATAATCCTCCTGCGACAGATAAGAATAACCCGTCAAATATCTCATCTTCTTTTTGTGAGGTAAGTCTGACATTTTTCCAGAGAACAAAACTTCCCCAAAAAAAAGCCAAAACCAGAAAAACCCCGAAGGTATAAATTTTGATATATTTGAGATCTAGTAAAACCGGTAACATTTTATTATTATAATACAATGCTTTATTTAATAAATATACTTTTACTTTTTATCGCCTATAAACTCCGTTCTTATGGAATCAATTGGGATCAGGGGTACCATCTTCATCCGGATGAAAGAATGTTAATTATGGTTACCGAAAGAATACACTTTTTTGATAAATTAAACCCTGATTTTTTTAATTATGGGTCTCTGCCTATATATATTCTAAAAGGAACAGCTCAGTTATTGGACTTAAAATTTGGAACTGACTATTCAAACTATAACGGAATGCTTAATTTTGGAAGACATATTTCCATATTTTTTGATCTGGGAACTGTATATCTTATTTATAAGATAGCCGCATTACTTTTCAAAAATAAAACAATAGCTTTGTTCTCTTCCTTTTTTTATGTTATTGCTTTTTTTCCCATTCAAAATTCTCATTTTTTTGTCGTTGACGTTTTTTTAACTTTTTTCACAATACTACTTATTTTCAAACTCCTTCAGTACATTAAATTACCATCTATGAAACGGCCGTGGGCAAGATGGTATCAGATAGTAATTATTGGTATCGTTTTTGCCGCTATGCTGGCGACCAAATTCACCGCTATCATTTTTTATCCTATTATCGTCCTTGTGATGATTTTAAAGCTGTTCACCAATAACAACCATGAACCAGATCAAAGATCGGTTCATGGCCCTGCACTGCCCCGCCGATTAGGCGGGTCTAGTTCAGGGTTAACAATCAAGCAATTAGCAATTGATTTTTTCACATTTAACTTTTCACTTTTAATTTTTAACTTTCTATTCATGCCTTATGCTTTTTTAACACGGGAGCGTTTTTTTTCCGATATTAAAGAACAGATAAAGATGAATTCTGATCCCTATATCTTTCCTTTTACTCTTCAATATGTTGACACACTGCCCTATCTTTACTATCTTAAGAATATTTTCTTTTGGGGCCTGGGACCCTTTGTCTCTATTTTAAGCATTGTCGGTTTGATATATTTACTAAAAAATCTTATTGGCAAGGATAGTTTTAAAATAAAATTTCCAATTTCCAATTTCCAATTTCCAAACAAATATCAAATATCCAATAACCAATATCAAATTATTTTTTTGCTCTTTTATCTTTTTTACTTTCTGGTAGTGGGACGGTCAGCCGTAAAATTTATGCGCTATATGTTACCGATTTATCCTTTTTTAACTATAATGGCAGGGTTTGGCCTTTATCAAATTGGGCAAATGTCATTCCTGCGGAAGCAGGCTATAGTCCCCTGGATTCCCACTTTCGTGGGAATGACACTGACTGTAATTTGGACACTTATGTTTGTCAATATTTATTCACAAAAACATACCCGCATAGCCGCCACAGAATGGATAAATCAAAATATCCCAAAAGGATCAACTATTGCTTTAGAGCACTGGGACGATGGATTACCTCTTACCGGTGGTGAAAATTATACTCACGTTGAGTTGACCTTATATGATCAACCCGATGAAGAATCTAAATGGATCAAACAGAATGAAATACTTAGCAAAGCAGACTACCTCATTATTGCCTCAAACCGCCTCTATATCCCCCTGCAAAAACTTTCTGACTGTAAAAAATACAAATCCTGTTATCCTAAAACCGCGGAATATTACCAAAAGTTATTCAATGAACAACTGGGTTTTAAAAAAGTGGCCATATTCGAATCAAATCCCCAACTGCAAATATTAAATTTCAAATTTCAAATTTCCGATCAGTCTGCTGACGAATCATTTACAGTCTACGATCATCCAAAGATATTTATTTTTAAAAAAAATTAAAATGCTATCATTCCCTATTTTCAAAATTAAAATAAAAATATTGACTTTGGTCAGTTTGCTCTTTTTATTTATATTTACATTGCTTAATAATTCCGTAGACTACAAAATTACACTTACGGAAAAAAATTTAATTATTAAAATACTCGGCCATTCGATTAGTACTCCAATTGATCGGCAAAATTACATAAAAATAGGTTTCAATGCTGAGGAAAGATTTTCAACCTCTCAATATCTGATCCTCGATACGAATTTTTTCTTAAATTTTTCTCAGTTAAGCAAAAGGCTTATGTCGCAAAAGGAAAATAACCAAATTAACTTCATACAATCAATAAATAGTACTCAAAACTATATCCATTTTAATCCATTTAGAGCTTCTCTATCCATAAAGGGCGTTAATCTTACGCGCAGGTTAGAGATCAATATTCCGGACTCTAGTCTCGAAGTCTGGGATGAAAGCAACAAATTAAATAGCTTTATCATACGTCCGCCCTGGATCAAGTTAATCTTATATCCTTGGGGATCTTCCTTAATCCTCGCAGTAATATTGGCTTTTTCGCTATATTCAATTTTTCCATCAGACTGGCTGCATAAAAAATCCGCTTTAGTACGCGGTGATCAAACTAAAATTGATCTTAACGTCTCTATTATCATTTTCTTTTTCGGCGTTATACTTATTGGATTTGTGTTTTTTCGATTCTTCAAATTCATGCCTGGCTTCGGTGATGAAATGAACTATCTAATCCAGGCAAAAATATTTGCCTCGGGTAAAATTTTTGTCAATGAGCCAAGCTATCCGGAATTTTTTCGGGTAGGTTGGATGGATATTTTTGGGATGGACGGTAAATTGTGGAATTTTCATCCGCCCGGAAACAGCCTTATCCTCATGATTGGACAAATTCTTGGAATAAAGTGGATTACGGTTCCTCTAGTCGGGGGGTTAATTTTATTAATCCAATACACTTTAGCTAAAAAATTATTCAATAGCCGAAGCTGGGCAATGGTTCATGTAATGATCATTATGACTTCACACTACTTTTTATCTTTAGCAAGTTCTTACATGGCTCACGCGCCATCACTTCTCTTTATTTCGCTTTTTTATCTTTACTTAGTTGAATTTATAAAAGAAAAAAAACAAAAATTCCTACTTTTGTCTGCAGCTTCACTAGGTGCCGCTTTTCTCATAAGACCGTTAAGCGCAGTTTTGGCTTCAGTCATTCCTTTAACATTTATCTTATTCTCACGTGAAATAAGAAGAGTTCACTTTAAATATTTTATCGGTTCACTTGTTATATTTTCTTTGATTGCTTCATTTGTATTTATATATACATATATTATAAATGGCACATTAGCATTCCCCTATTTGATTAAAGGACCGGAAGTGGGAAAAACTCTGTCTACTAGACTTCACACTAGCTGGAGCGAAAGATTAACAAATCTGTACAGAAATGCTAACGAATTTCAAAACAGAATTCATAGTTTTGGTTATATATTAAACGCTGTCTTTTTCTTTATCCCGCTCTTATTCATTGCCAGGGATCCGAAAAAAAAGTGGCTAATGGCAGGTTATGCTTCCTTCTTCTTTTATTTGGTGAGTCACAGTTTCCTGCATTGGTATGGCTGGAAATGGGAACCAAGAATGATTTACGACATTTCCTTTTTGTTTTTCCTCCTTGCTTCTTATGGATTATCTATAATCTACAAATTTATCGAAAGACAAAAATTATTAAAGTTTTTTTTTGTTTCAATTACCGCTATCGGCTTTTTTTATATAATCTCAACCAATCTTCCCTATAGATTCAATACGGAATATCAAAATTATAATAATGATTTCGGTTATCCTCTCACCGGAGTAAGGGACGCGATCAAAAAAAAAGGTATTTCCCAGGCTATAGTTTTTTTTACTAATGACAAATTTTTGGCTCCTTATACTACGGAAAACAATCTTACTTTTGATGGCAATATAGTCTACGCCTTGTCCCAAAATGAAAATTACGACTACAAGCTTATTACTAAATTTCCGGATAAATATATATTTTATTCCTCTACCGGAGATGTTTTAGAACTTAAACCAAACTTTTATCAAAAAGATATCTATAAATTAAAAAAAGATTTAGTTCAAAACTACTCTGATCGGAATATCATCACAGTTATCCCCTGGTTGAAGATGACAAACAATAAACTGCACAATATGCTGCCTGGGACAAGAATTGATCCCGAAGAGCTTATCAACATGTTAATAAAAAATGAAATTAGTGACAATACTCTTGTTATACTTGTTGGCCGGTCAAGAGATTTGACTGCCATAATATCTTATTTTTATAAAAATAAGGTTAATAAACAAAATAACTTTTCTTCACAGTTGACTTATATAACCATCAACTCAAGAAATTCCGAACTTGCGGATAAAATTCCTTTGTTCAAAATGGAATGTTCACAGTGGAATAATCCTAATGTAAACTTAGCTCCTTATAAATTTGTCACTTCTGTTGATCTTACAGACTGTTTCGGAGAAAACACTTCAATTCAGTGGTCTACTTATTTTGATTTGGATAAAGCTAAAAAAGTCCGCTTTTTTTTGGAGTCAGACGACACCTCGGAAATTGCTATTGACGACACAATTATTCTCCAAGCCGATCAGGACGGAAAACATATAGCTGAAACTGATCTTGAAAGCGGAACACACTTTCTAAAAATTAAGTTCTACAACGGTCCTGGAGCGGAGTTTTTACGTATAGGTACATTGGATTCTTCAGATAAGGAAAAAAAATTGTCGATCGATTCTCAGAATCTATATTTTTATTTACCTCAAAGTCTATGGAATTAAGTATCGTCATCCCTTGTTTTAACGAAGAAAGCCGGATTAAAAAATCCTTCGAACAAATTGTACTCTATATTAAAAATAATAATTATGATACGGAGTTGGTTTTTATCAATGACGGATCCCGAGATCAAACCTTATCAATTTTAAATTCATTAGTTAAAAATATCAGTAACAACAAGTTAATTAAAGCAAAAATAATAACTTATAAAATGAACAAAGGCAAAGGATTTGCCATAAAACAGGGACTAATGCATTCTACAAAAGAATTGATATTAATCTGTGACGCGGATTTATCTACTCCAATAGAAGAACTGGAACGGCTTAAAAAATACATTAAAAATTATGATCTGGTTATCGGATCCAGAAAACAGGGTGATTCTGTCGTGGTTCTGCCTCAGCCGCCGATGAGGGAGTTTTTAGGCAAATCTTTTTCCTACATGTCTAAAGTAATACTCGCCGTAAACATCAACGACTTTACCTGCGGATTTAAACTTTTTAAAAGAAAAAGTGCAAAGATTATTGCAGATAAAATGACCATCAACCGCTGGGGATATGACTCGGAAATCTTAAAAATAGCTACAGTTCTTGGTTTAAAAATAAAAGAAATAGGTATATTCTGGAAAAACGATAAGGGTACTAAAGTAAAACTGTCCTATGATATTTTTTTTTCCTTTATTGATTTAATGAGAATATATATAAATAATAAATTTAATAGATATGGCTAAATTAAATAAAATAAATTTCACGATTTTTCTTTACTCCCTGCTTGTACCTGTTTTATTTTTCTTTGTCAGTATCTATACAATTAATGACTATGGGGAAACAACAGATGAAAAATTTGATCAGCATATAGGTGAATTCTATTACAACAACTGGACTAAAAAAGGAGTAAAAGGATTAGAGGAAAGGTTTATACCTCTGCAAAGAAATTATGGACCATTCTTCGATGTTATAGTAGTAGCTTCAAACGATTTTTTAAATAAAAAAACTCAAATTATTAAAAATCCTGTCGCCAGCTATCATTTTCCTGTAATAATTATCTCAACCATTACGCTATGGGTAGTCTTTGTCTTTGCCTATTTAAACTGGGGACTAATTCCTGCACTAATATCGGCTATAAGTTTGGTATTACTGCCAAGATTTATCGGAGATTCGCAAAATAATTTAAAGGATACTCCTTTAATGGCTTTTTTTTCACTAACTCTATTGCTCTACTATCTGGGAGAGGCAAGAAAAAAGGTTATCTATTATTTTTTAGGCGGAATATTTCTTGGTTTAACCTACAGTATAAAAATCAATGCACTTATTATAATTCCGATTATTGTGACCTGGCATTTACTTAAAGGTGGGTTCATTAAAGGTCTCCCCCGGCTCATTGTTTTTAGTAGTCTGAGCCTTATTACTGCATTATTAACAATATTGATTTTTTGGCCTTATTATCAATATAATACTCTTCAGAGATTTGCTGAAACATACTTTACTTTTAAAAACCACGTCTGGGATGAATATATACTTTATCTGGGGCAGTTTTACCGGGGACACGAAGTTCCCTGGCACTATCCAATAGTTATGTTCGGCGTAACTACTCCGATTTTTTATCTGTTTTTAATTTTGCTTGGAATATTTATCTCTGCCTATTTGATTGTTAAAAAAACTGAGCATAAGTCTCCCCTATTATTTTTGCTTCTCTGGTTAATTTTCCCTCCGGTTACTCAAGTTATTTCAAAGGCTCCGACGTATGACGGAATCAGACATTTTTTAACGGTGCTTCCTCCGCTTTCAATCCTGATAGGATTCACCATCTGGAAACTCGGATTATTTCTAAGGAAATTCGGAAAAAAGGGAGGCTATCTGTTTTTTTTATACATTTTAATTATAGTAGTTGGCTATCTGCAAATATTATTAACTGATATACGAATTCATCCTTACCAGATAGTTTTTTTCAATCAGTTAACCGGCGGTGTAAAAGGAGCTAAAGAAAGGTTTGATTTGGATTATTGGGGTCAGTCTTTAAAAGAAGCTGCCGAATGGATTAATAGTAACTTACCGTCCGGTTCACGTATCTGGCTTACTCTTCCCTTTACCCACCATTTTCCTGTCGATGGTGATCGGTTTGTACTGACCGACCAAAATCCGGATTATAAAGTAAACCTCATCCGCGGAATGCTAAAAGACTGGGATCCTGACGATGACTATTTATATCCAAAAAGAAAACCAATCTACAGCTTAAAGGTTGAGGGAGGAGAAATTCTTCAAATTTTTAAACTTACTGATCGTGTTGTTAATACCAAGTGAATGTGCCTATATAAAAAGCCGGTTTGTGGTCAGGATAATAAATTGTTTTAAAGATTGTTAACTTGGGTTGAGGGTATCTTTTCTTTGCTTCTTCCAACTCCGCTACGGCCAGGGCAAACAGCTGTTTTTTATCCTCGGAATAATTATTAATACCACCGAGGAAACAATTTTTACATCTACCTTCAGGGTCGTAAAACTTGAGAAAAATATACGGTGCGTTAAAATTTCCGGTCATATACAGTTCGTCATAATTATTTCGTTCTTTTAAAAAATAATTAACTATTTCTTTTGGTCCGTATTGCCAACCCCAAAAATCTGCCGAGTATAGGGGATACTTAACATAAAAAGAGAAGCCATATTTAACCAGTGATAAACTTATCATAACCGTAATGAAAATAAATATTCCGGTACGTAGGAAAGATTTTTTAATTCCGTGCCTGAATTCCAGTATTTTATTTAAACCTACAGCTGATATTATTGAAAATGGGATAACGCCGATTATCGCTCTCGTAGCTTGAGGACCGTCATTGGTTATAGCACTTCCAACAGGATAAAGTAATAAAAGGATAAGTATTGGGACGATTCTTAAATCCCTTCTCTTAATATAACATAAATACAGGCCTAATATTAATAAAGGAAGTTGATAAAGATATAATTCTCCAAAACCCCTGACCGAATGGCGCGAAACGAATTGATCCTTAAAATCTATGTCCCCCTTCAAAAAAAGAAAGTCTAAGGAAAAATGATCTAAATAATGATTACTTGTTTGTCTAATTTTTTCCTTTAAGCTTAAGGAAACGTTCTTGCTAATACTCTCCCATCTGGTTAATAGCACTCCACTTTTATATCCAAAATATATTGGAAGACAAAGTAAAATGAAGACGCTAAGACCCAAAACTGCATACTTCCAACCTGCTAATTTTTTTTTAATCAACCAAAAAATAAGACAGAAAAAAAGTAGAATAGGCGTAACAATAAGAGTTGAATAATACGTATACATGCCTAATCCAAAAAAAAAGCAGGACGTAATCAAGTTTGATTTTTTGTGAAAACTTTTTACATAAAAAAAGAGCGCAATACTAAACAGTGCGGGAAAATAAATATATTCCGAACCCCAGCGGCTCATGTGAATGTGCCATGGAGATATACTTAACAATAATCCTGCCAATAAACCAGTATTTTTTCCCCATATCTCCGTCGTTAAAAGAATGGTAAATAGAATGCTTATCAAACCAAACAACACGACTGTCAAGCGGACGCTGAACTCATTTAAACCAAAAAGGGCGATCATGGGAATATTGGCATATATCGGAATAGGCAATCTGTAATCTCCTAACGATCTAAAAAAAATGGGGAACGGAACGCCGTATTCGTCACCGCCGGTTTTTAAAATTTTATATGCGTTATAACCTATTGCCGCTTCATCTGCAAAAAATCCGGGAGGATTATTCACTAAATCGAAAACCCTCAATATAAAAGAAATTACTATAATAAGAAAAATAGCAGTTAGGTAGTTTTTTTTATCCCTCGAATTTGACCTACATTCAACCATTAAGTGCAACTTTAACTGATAAT
>Ga0155835_114_pt1 | contig 33837 bp, 36 predicted proteins | sample RifCSPlowO2_01_FD_107489 | JGI IMG/M metagenome (GOLD analysis project Ga0155835, IMG submission 107489) | Candidatus Roizmanbacteria bacterium RIFCSPLOWO2_01_FULL_35_13 | reverse complement strand
GATAGCGCAGTGGTATTAAAAAAACACAACAAAAAGCAAGTGGAACTGTGAGTTTTGCAAATAAAGTCAAACAGGTGTATACTTTTATCTATGACTATAGATGATAAAAGCAGAACAATTATTCTAATTGAGAAATTTCGATTGATAGAAAGCGAAATTTTTCGCATCACTTCCAAACATGGGGTAAAAACAATCGATGATTTTGATCTTTTGTTTGAAAAAGGAAAACTTAGTGAGAAAGAAGTAGGAGAGGATATCTATTTACTCGACTATCTATTTGGTGAGAAAGAAAAGTTAGAGATAGAATTAAAAAAGTTAGAGATCGCCCCAAAGTCTATATGGAAAAGTTTTCAAAATTTGCTCGGATTGCCGAAGTTGAGTTTTCGGACATAGTCCTTTCTACTCATAATCTCGATATCAAGTTACGGATTTATCTCAAAGATAAAAGCTTTATCGATTTTTATTTTACCATTAAACTCAAAACACAAAGATTTTCTATCCATTGGGAGAGAAATCATGTAGACGGAAGTATTTATAGAGTTGACAATACACCTGATAGAAAATGGAAAAAAGTAGAATCATTTCCTTTGCACTTCCACGATAAAACCGATGATAAAGTTAAAGGATCTCCTTTTAGATTAAGAAGAAATTTTTCGCTGCAAGAAATTTTTAGGGAATTTTTAAATTTTGTGAGAAAAAAAATAATTTAAAAAAACGCATCCCCGCCGATAAATCAGTATTCATATTAAGTGGACAAAATATATATTTTTATTATTAAGTCAGAAGATATTCAAAAACGAGGTAGATTTTCATCGATAACAGCGTTCATATAACGGCAACTCTTTCTTCCGAAAATAATTTTTGCAGTATATTGAAGGGTGGCCAGCACCTTTTTTTTAGTAAGATCGTATTCTTTCATAACATCATCAACATTCATTCCGCCAGCTATTTTACCTACAATTAAATCAACTGGGACTCGTGTTCCCTCTATAATTGGTTTGCCAAAACGAATTTTAGAATTAACCGTAATATAATTAAAAAGCTTTATTTTTCTCATATCGATATTATAGCATGATTTTAATTATTTGTTTTTCTTTGTATATTTTTGGAGTTTTTTTCATGTTTTAATTTATCATAAAATTAGTAACTATTCACAAGTCTTGACAAATTTAGAACAGACTATATCATTACGTCATTCTAGGGAGCGATGAGTTTTGGAGCGACTCCAGAATCTAACAACGATTCTGGACAAGTTACAATCCCTTTAGGGACCAGAATGACATTTCTGTCTCAAGTAGAGTGAACTCTTATAAAAGCAAGTAAGAGTTCACGCTTCTTGAAAAAACTATACCAGACTATGTCATTGCGAGGAGGAGGAACGACGACGAAGCAATCCCATTAATGAGATTGCTTCGCTCCAAAACTCACCGCTCGCAATGACAATTGATTATAATCTTTGTTAAGAACTGTGAATAGTTACAAAAGCAAGCGGAACTTGACAAATATAGTTGGAAAGTTTACAATGTAAGAAGTTAGGCCGCATCTATAGATGCGGTACAAAGGGCCGTAATCGTTAATAGCATTTAATGTTATTAACGAACGAGCCCTTAGATAGTTAAACTAAATAAAGATGACCCAACAAATTAGCCAAACACAAGAAGAGTGGCTGCGAGTTTTGACAAAGGGTATGGTGACAATTCCAAAAGCCTGGCGGGAAGAGCTAGGATTTGAAGAGGGTGAGTTGATAAAAGCCAAGAAAATTGCAAATAAGATAATTTTCGAACAGACTGAAAAAACTACTCCTTATAGAGTATATTCGCAGGCAGAATTGAATAAATTTCTGAAGGATGATGTGCTTCCTAAAAAGTTAGCTCTCAAAATTGATAAGAAATTAGAAAAGTTAGGCCGCGTAAAATAATAATTTAACTATTATTAAAGTTGAATACGCGGCACAAAGGGCCGTATCAATAAATAACTATAAAGTTATTTATTGACGAGCCCTTAGCCAAATGATTAAGGTTTTTTTTGATGCTTCGGTTATTTTTTCTGCTATTTATTCGGAAAGCGGAAGCTCGAGAAAATTAACGGACTTTGTTAAATTGAGGGATATTGTTGGTATTACAACTCAAACTGTAATAGAAGAAGTGGAAGACAATATAAATAAGTTTAGAGATCGAAAAGCTAGTCCTAAACAATTCATAAAAGACAGCAATTTTATTGTCAGGGAAAAAATTAAGCAGAGCGAAACTAAAACTTATGCAGAAATAGTTAACGAAAAAGATAGGCATGTCCTAGCCGGAGCAATTTTGACCGGATGCAGCTACCTTGTTACTTTGGATAAAAAGCATCTGAATAATCCTTTGATAAAAATAAAAATTTCTAAAATAATAATAGTTTCTCCAAAAGAGTTATTGAATGCTATTGCTTAACTGCGTCAGAACCTAAATTTAGGCTTGACAAAAGGTAGTTAATACCTTAATATAGGTAGTATATGCAACAAATTAGAATTACCAGAACTCCGGAATTGGACAAAGTATTTGCTTATCTTCAGATGAAGTACAGATTATTGTCAGAAGCTGAGATCGTCAAGGTGCTTTTATCGGAAGTCTATTTTAGGGACGTATTGAGCAGAAAGAAAGAGGTGGATAAAGAAGTCAGAAGAGCGTATGAATTATTAAAGCAAGAAGGCGTGAAGTTAAGCGATAAGTTTTTGGCAAAACGCGGTATAAAAAAAGAAAAATTAACGGAGGAAGATTTTTATAAGCTTCTGGAAAATGTATAATATTATTCTTGATACCAATATTCTGTTGTCTGCTTTTTTATTTAAAGGTTTTTCTCGAAAAATTATTGATCAAATTGTGGAAGAAAAACTTAGTCTGTTTATTTCTCAGGAATTAAAAAAAGAAGTTTTGAGAAAGTTCAAAGAACTTGGAGCATCTAAAGAGGCATCTGACAAACTTTTATTTCTTTTAGAGAATAAAGCAATATTGTATGAACCGAGGATAAAAATATCGGTCTGTAGAGACAAACAAGATAATTTTATCCTAGAGTTAGCTGAGACTAGTAAAGCTGAATTTATTATAACCAGAGATAAGGATTTGCTGGATTTGCTAAATAAAAAATGGAAAAAAACAAAAATTGTCAAACCGGAAGACTTTTTAACAAAGATCAGGAGACGTAGCGAAAAGACTCCTACATAATTGGTTGACTTTCGGTAGAATTTTATTCATAATCTAGAATATGGCCTTTTTTGATTTTATTAAAAAACCTAAGGAAAATGCAAGCGCACTGCAAACTCCGGTAGGAGCAAATGATCCGGCAGCTCAAACAAGCTCAACTACTCAGGTCGTTGAAACGACAAAAACTACTCAACAGGCTGTTCCGCAAACATACAACGGTATTGAATCTCCGGCACCATCTCATACAGTAACTCAACAAACAACTACGGTTAAAAATCCTCCGTCACCTGTTCAATCGCAACCGGCCGCTACCCATTCGACAACACCGCAAGTAAAAACCCAGGAAGAAAAAAAGCGGGAAGAGATTGATTTGATGACCCATCTTACTCAAAGATCAAACAGAGTATTTTTATCTGCCCAGAACAAAGCCAAAGAATTAAAGGCTGATATGGTTGATAGTGAGCACCTTTTGCATGGACTTTTAGCGGACAGCGAAATATACAATTTATTCATTGAGTTTAAAATTCATCCTCAACTGATTGAGGAAGAACTACAAAAAATCTATAAAAAAGGCGCAAATGCAAAAATTCCCCAGCTTTCACCGAGGATCAAACGGATACTTGGAACTTCCTTAGTTGTGGCAAGAAAACTCCGCTATGAATTTATTTCTCCGGAGCACATTCTTTTGGCATTAGTTGATGAAGGAGAAGGAGCCGGGGCCAAGATTTTATCTAAACTGGGGTTAAAAAAACAGGAACTTAATAAAAAAATCATCGGAAAAAAAGAGGGTCTTGATCCGGAAGGAAAAGATAAAGAAGCCAAAAAAAATATAGTTGACCAATATACGATTGATTTAACAGCAAAAGCTTCGCAGGGACTGCTCGATGCAGTGGTTGAAAGATCGCCGGTTATTGAGCGGGTAATTCATATTCTGTCGCGCAGAACTAAAAATAATCCCGCCCTTGTGGGCGAGGCTGGAGTCGGAAAGACTGCTATTGTTGAAGGTTTGGCTCAGAAGATAGTAACAAAAAATGTTCCGGAACCGCTGCTTAATAAAAGAATATTGCAACTTGATCTGATGAGTATTATTGCCGGCGCTTCACACCGGGGAGAATTTGAAGAGAGAATGAAGGAACTGATCGAGCAGGTACAGGCTAGTAAAGGGCAGATAATACTTTTTATTGATGAAATTCATAATATAGTCGGGGCGGGTTCATCGGGTGAAAATGCCATGGATGTCTCAAACTTTCTTAAACCGGCTTTAGCCCGCGGAGAACTCCAGCTTATTGGGGCAACAACCCTTACCGAGTACAGAAAATATATAGAAAAGGATCCGGCGCTCGAGAGAAGATTCCAGCCCATATTGGTTCCGGAACCATCCATTGAGCAGGCAATAAAGATGGTTAAAGCGATTAAAGATAAATATGAAGCTTTTCACAGGGTTAAAATTCCTGACGATGCAATTGAAGCGGCTGTTAAACTTTCAAAAAGATATGTAGGGGACAGATTTTTGCCTGATAAAGCAGTTGATCTTATTGATGAAGCTGCGTCAGCCGTCCGTCTGCCTTTGATATCATTACCTGAAGAAATTAAATCGCTGGATACCAGGGTTTCTGAACTTAACCAGGAAGTGCAGGAAGCCGAAAAAAAAGGAGACAGAGTAAAAGTAAGAATATTACGGTCCAAGGTCGCAGATATAGAATCCGGCTTGAAAGAAAAAAGAGATGAATTTGCCATGAAAAAGGCCCAGACTACATCTGCCATCAGCCCGGACATAATCAAAGATATTGTTTCCCGCTGGACAGGTATACCTATTTCAAAAATATCCGATTCGGAACTGGGAAAACTGACACAACTGGAGAAAATCATGCATGAAAGGTTAATTGGTCAGAACATCGCGGTAACCGCGGTTTCCGGGGCAGTCAGAAGAGGTAGGGCCGGTCTTAAATCGACTCAGAGACCGATCGGCAGCTTTGTATTTCTCGGTCCGACAGGTGTCGGGAAAACCGAACTGGCAAAAACTTTGGCGGAAGTTTTGTTCGGTCAGGAAGAAGCTATGATCCGTTTCGACATGACAGAATACATGGAAAGACACGAGGTAGCCAAACTATTAGGAGCACCGCCAGGATATGTCGGTTATGAAGAAGGCGGAAAATTGACAGAGGTTGTCCGGAGAAAACCATATTCGGTAGTCCTATTCGACGAAGTGGAAAAAGCCCATCCCGATATATTTAATATACTACTGCAGATTCTGGATGATGGTAGATTGACAGACAATAAAGGACACGTTATCTCATTTAAAAACACTGTTGTAATCTGCACATCAAATATTGGGACAAAGATGATACAGGATGAGATGATCAAAAGCGATAAAGCTGAGATTGAAGAACCGCCGTATTTATCAAGCTACACCTTTTCTCCAAGTGGTAGGGAAATCCTGACAATCGGATCAAAGTATTTTCAAAGATCTTCAGCGGATTTAACAGACAATTTAATCGAGGATAAAAAGGAAATTAAAGAGCAAAATCCTAGTACAATATCATGGGAAGACGGTGTGCTTCTCGATTATTTTGCCGGACAGGAAATAGAAAAGCCCGCTTCTGCTGAAGCTACAGAGGGAAAACCTCCTGTTATAGAAGCAGCTCCGGGCAAGGAGAGGACAGATTTTCCAATCCAAGGTTTTACTACGCATGCAATTTCTCCGAAAGGGGAAGAGGTAATTACCAAAGGGGGGCAAATATTCATCAGACCCACAACAACGGCAAAATCCTGGAAGACCAATTCCTTGATTGAGTACTTTAAAGAAGGAGTTGTGGTGAATGCAATTCCTGATGCTCCGGATGAACAATTGCCGACAGCCAAATTAAAAACCCATGCATTTTCACCTGATGAAAAGGAAATAGTAAGTTATAAAGACAGATACTGGTTAAGAAAGGCCGGATTGAACGACTGGCAGACCGGACACTTGAAGGACTATTTTGCCGGCAGTGAATTTGAATCCTCTTTCGCTAAAGCTTCCCCCTCCGATAAATCTTCGGGGGACAAGTCGGAGGACAAGGAAGAAAAAATAAAGAGAGATAATAATATTCAGACAACCAGCGCAAAACCAGAGAAAAAGGAATCTGAATCGGTAACAAAAACATTCCCAACTGCTTATTGGGACATTCATACTTTTTCACCGATCGGAAAAGAGATAATTGTGGTTGGTGAAACCGTCTGGTTTAGGAACAGCGCTAAGAGTAAATGGAATACGCTTTCCTTACATGATTATTTCGGTAAAGACTTTCCTCTGGAGAAAGAACTGGAAGAAAAAAGAAAAGTAGATGAAGAAATAGACAAAAAGAAATACGATTTGATAAAAGACAGAGTTACCGGAGAATTGCGGAAATTTTTCCGACCCGAGCTTCTTAACCGGTTTGACGAAGTAATAATCTTCGAACCCCTGAAGTTCGTTCATATGATGAAGATAGTACGACTGCAACTTAAGAGTTTAGGAAAACTGCTTGAGGACCAGGATATGGGACTGATTTATACCGAAGCCGCAGTAAAAGAAATAGTCAGGGAAGGTTTTGATCCGATCTTTGGAGCCAGACCTTTGCGGAGGGCAATTCAAAAACTGATTGAAAATCCGATTTCGACGCTGATAATCGAGAAAAAAGTAAGCGCCGGCAACCAAATCCAAATTGATTTCGACGGAGAAGCCTTTATCTTTAATATAGAAAGTGTAGAGATGATGTCGGCAGAAGAGGCGAAAAAAAATCCAATGAAGAATTTCCTCTGTGAAGCCTGCGGTAATCACTTCATGACTTTGGTAAAGGAAAACTCAACTGCCATATGCAGTAAGTGTGCTTCAACCAAAGTGCAACAGGTTATCGAGCCTCCTAAAATTGAACCATTCGAAACAAAAAAACCTATTTCTCAAGCAAAGGAAGATCCAGTGGAAAATGATAAAACAGATCAGCAAGATAATAATTTGAGTTCGAATGGAAAGAGTCAAGAAGATCCTCCAAGTTTTTCTGCAGCTCATGCATAGTTATTTAGCGCAAAAAATCTGTATCGGTACCCAGTGTGTCGTGGGACCTTTGCCGACGAGCGGCCCCGGCAAGATTAATAACCTTGCGGATTTGGTAAACAGAGTGGTGACGTTTTTAATACCTCTTGCTGCGGTAATTCTGCTTTTTGTATTTATCTGGGGCGGTTATGATTACATAATGTCGCAGGGAGCGCCTGATAAAATAAAATCAGCTCAGGCTAAGTTTACCACCGGAATAATCGGATTAGTTTTACTTTTACTTTCTTATATTGTCGTAAGAACGATAAGCGGAATATTCGGCTTAGGAGGAGGAATTATCTGATACGAGTGTACCAATCGGTTCTCCATTAATTATTCTTTCGAGATTTTCTTTCTGATTGAAGTTGAAAACCAGAATCGGCATTTTTCTGCTCTGGCAAAGTGCAAAGGCAGTATTATCCATAATTTTTAGTTTTTTTTCTAAGGCTGTCTGGTAATTAACATTATCCAGTTTTTTGGCATCCGGATATTTATTGGGATCTTTATCATATACACCGTCGACATTGGAGGCTTTTAAAATAATATCGCATTTAAGCTCGATAGCGCGTAATGCAGCTGCAGAATCAGTAGTGAAATAAGGATTGCCGGTTCCGCCGGCTAAGATTACAATTCTGCCCTTTTCCATGTGTCTTAAGGCTCTTCTCCTGATAAACTGTTCGCAGACAGTAGGAATATCGATTGACGACATAACCCTGGTTTTATTACCCAATCTTTCCATCTCTTCCTGGAGTGCCATAGCATTCATTATGGTTCCAAGCATTCCTATCTGGTCGGCTACAACGTGATCGACTCCCGTGCCCTCGATATATCTTCCTCTAAAAAGATTGCCGGCTCCGACAACCACCGCAATCTCAACGCCTGTTTTTGTGTGGACATTTTTAATTACAGAAGCTACTTTATTAACAGCGTCAAAATCCAATCCCTGTTTTTCTTTGCCGAATACTTCACCTGAAAGTTTGAGCAGGACTCTTTTATAGGCAGGTTTTTTACGCTGATTCATAAAACTTATTGTAACATAATATAATACGGATGCCGCGGATTTTTATGCGGATCTACGGATATGCGGATAAATCCGTAAAATCCGGATATATGCATCATCCGAATAAGATCTGTAAATCAGTATTACTTTTATGCTTTTAAAACAAATCATTGTAAGAAACTTCCGTAATTTTGCTGATGAGAGTTTTAGCTTTAATTCATTTTTGACCATAATAATTGGAGAAAATGCCAGGGGAAAAACCAATCTGCTTGAATCAATCTACTTAACTACTCAAGGTGAAGGATTCAGGGAAAGCCGGGAGGATGAACTTATTAAGTTTGAGCAGGATCAGTCAGTTATACAGGGTACATTTAATTCCGGCGACAGTAATTTTTTATTCCAGATTAATATTAAAAGAACAGTAATAGGAGTAGATAAAATTTTTTCCATAAATAAGACAAGAAAAAGAAATTTCCAGTACCAGAGAGAAACTGCAAAAGTAGTGCTTTTCTCACCGGAGCAGATAGAAATAATGACCGGCCCGCCGGACAAAAGAAGAAAATATTTTAATCATCTTTTGAGCTCTTTTGATATGGATTACAAAAAAAATCTCATAAATTATGAGAGTGCCCTCCGGAAAAGAAACAAAATACTGGAAAGATATAAAGATAACGAAGACTTATTTAACGAACTTTCATATTGGAATGATTATTTACAAAAGCAGGCCGGATATCTGACAAAAAAGAGACAGGAATATATTGATTTTCTCAATCAAAATGCCAGAATTGACAGTAAGGAATTTTCAATTAATTATCTCAAAAATGAGTTTAATCAAAAAAGGTTAGAGGATAATTTCGATTTGGAAAAGAGATATAGGAAAACCGTGATCGGTCCGCAGAAAGATGATTTTGAGATAAGTTTAAAAAATAAAACGGTTAAAAATCTCCATCATTTTGGCTCAAGAAGCGAGCAGAGGTTGGCAATATTTTGGCTGAAGTTCAACGAAATAAGATTATATGAAGATATTTTTAAAACTAAACCTATCTTACTTCTTGATGATGTTTTTTCAGAGCTGGATATTAAAAATAAAAAATTGATTATTGATTTAGTTAAGAAATATCAGACTGTAGTTACTACCACAGAAGTAGAGCTATTAGAATTGGCTGACGTGCCAAAAAGCGTTATTACATTGTAATCTGATTAAATCGAAATAAAATTTTTATTCGAGTGAACTCGCTTGCCTCTCAAATTTTGCAACCAATTATAGTTTGTATAAAATAAACCAAATCGTAGATGGTACTCTTCGAGGCGCGCTCAAACATCCACTGTCAAAAAATTTTTATTTCTTCTTAATTTGTCGGTTCGATAAAAGCTATTTCTGTTAAAATTAAAGCCAGAGTTGGAGGGTTGGCCGAGTGGTTTAAGGCGCGAGTCTCGAAAACTCGTGGGCTTTTTGCCCTCACAGGTTCAAATCCTGTACCCTCCGCTCTGGTGCGGGACAAATCTCGCCCTCACCGCCAAGTTTTACAAAAATATGAAAGATAACCAAAACACATTGGCAGTCTTTGAAAATTTTAAAATTCGTCGACATTACGATGAAAAAACCGAAACGTGGTATTTTTCGGTAATCGATATTATTGGAGTTTTGACGGAACAGAAAGATTTTCAGCTTTCTAGAAATTATTGGAAAGTCTTAAAAAATCGTCTTATAAAAGAAGGAAGTGAAGTCGTGACATTTTGTCACGGGTTGAAACTGCCAGCTCCTGTTGGAAAAATGCGTAAAACAGATTGTGCTAACACAGAAGGCATTTTTAGCATAATCTCATCTATGCGAGGAGGTAACAACCGAAATTTCTCAACAAGAGAAGCCGGATACATTTGTAAAAAATAAAAAGGTTGCAGAGAGAGGCGGAAGTGTGGTTTCTAAAAAAATTATTTGAGAATTCCGGAAAGTAAAAAACAGTTTAAAGCAAAAAGGTAATTATAGAATCGAGCATGAGAAGTTAATTTTTGTAAGTTTAAATCTCGTTTTTATCGTCTTGATTTTTAGCTTCATTTATTGACAGGGAAGAAGAGACGCGGGAACTTTTGCTATAATTTGATTCGATATGAAAACACTAAAAGCTTATCAGGAAGAAGTGAAAGAATTAGCAAAAAAATTTAATTTTAATTGGTCTAACTATGTGCAATTTGTTCATTAAGTTGAAGAGGTTGGAGAATTAGGTGAAGCTTTAACGGTTCATAAAGGTGATAGAAAAACGGGTTCCGGCGAAAAAGCTATGGCCGATCACAGTGATTTAGAAGAAGAATTCGGTGATGCTTTGTTTACGCTTTTAGAGCTTGGAAATCAGCTTAATCTGGATTTAACAACGTCCTTAGAAAAGACCTTTAAACGATATAATAAAAAACTTAACAAACTAAAAGTGGCGGCGAATTATTAATAAAAAAAATTCCAACATCGTCCAACGCACTCCGCTCAGAAAAAAAACGAAAGTAAATATGTTATATTAACGTAAATATGAAAGAAAGAAAATCAACTTCAACATTTCCACTGTTTATTAAAATACTGATAAGCGTTCTCTTTGGTTTTATAGTCACATGTTTAATCGGTCTATATATTCAGAGTCAAAAAATTAAATCTATTACGCAAGATAATTCAACTTTATATAATCAAAATAATTACCTCAATCAAAAGATACTGAGTACTGATAAAATCGTAAGAAAATATTTAAATATTCAGGGAGAAATATGTACTAAAGATCTTAATACCTGTGTTGAGTTGATAATTACAAGGTTAAATTCAAAACCAGTCCTGCCTTCAGCTTCGGGCGGACTGTGTTTGATTCGTAATCGTGCTGCCAATATGCCATCGTATTTTGATCCAGATGTGGGAAAAGGTTATGCTAAGTTAAATAAAGAAGATGCAAGCACTCTGCGAGAGTTAAAGGAATCCTGTTCGGAAAATGATTTAGCCAAACTTCTGCAACCATATTGTGCATATAATGTTGACCCAGTCCAATTTGAAGTTGCAACTATAAATAAATTTGGCGGTATCACATCTTCTACTTGTTCTTCCTTAGGTTGCGTTTATATCGAATGCCCTAATAAATAATTTAAAACTCCATTTATTAATAAAGTTACAATATTTTTCCACGTACTATATTCAACTTATACGAAAATAATGTGGTAAATATTCTTTGGATGGTTCTCATACTATTTTAATAGTAAAAACAAAAAACTTTTAATTATTAAATTAAAAGACAACGATTCTGGATCCCACTACGCTAAAGCTACGTGGGGTAAACAAGCCAGAATGACGTTATATAAAGAATTATTATTTGCAGGTTGCGGGTTTGAGGTAGCCGGCGGTGGAAGCTTCTTCTTCGGTGCAAAACCAGCGTTCGCCTAAGTCTTTTTCGACTTTGACGAATTTGTATTGGGCGCAGCCGGGAAGGTAGTAAAGCCTGCGGCCTGATTTTCGTTTATTTTCCAGATTGCCTTTGATTATACATTCAGGATTATCGGGATTTGTTTCCTGAAGGCAAAGCGGACTGAAGATGCCAAGATTTTTTGATCTGGCTTCATTTGCTATTTTTTTAAGTTCAGATGTTTTTGTAGTTTGATCAGAATGGTAGTGCGACCAGCCTGACTCCAGCATCTTTTGATTGACAAGTAGGGTGTCAACATAGATAAGTGCCATTGCCCGTCCGTTTTGATCGGGGATCTGTTCTTCGATTGTTATTGATTTTCCTTCAACCAGTGAGGTAAGAAGTTGTCTGGCATTTTCTCCGCCGCAATTTTCCAGCTCAGGAGAATCAAGATGACGCAGTCTTAATCTTGTTTTGTTTTCCAGAACAACCGTGTCGCCGTCAATTACTCCAATAACTCTGACTTTATTAGCAATATTTTGTGAGCTAATTTTATAGCTCAAAAAAATATTTAGCAGAATTGACGGGATAAATAGAATAATAACGAGTTTTTTAAGAAGGAATGAAATTCTGTTTTTCGGAAACATATTAAAAGTATACTAAAGCAATTAGAATTTTAATAAACAATTTGTAGATTCTGGACAAGCCAGAATGACAAATTGATTGTTTCTTTCGTCTATGGCGGAATAGCAATGGCGGCTTTGTATTGACTATTTTGTAATTTTCTTACATAATGAATTAAATGAAAAGAAAAAAAGTTTCCAAAGTTAGAGAACCGCTTCATAAATTGAATAAAATAATTATTTTATTTATCACGATTGAGCTATTTTTTTTGACCTTTTATGGCTTAAAGTTTTATGGTAAAAAAACTCCTGAGGTTAGTCAATGTTTACAGGAAGGCCGGAGATATTCAATAGATGAGGCAATTGTAAATCCTCAAGTTTGTGATGTTGAGATAAGTACGGATGCTGATTTTGCAAAGTTAGCTCTTGCCAGTGAAAACTTGGGGAATGTGCAAACGCTATATTTCAGAAAAACTCCAAATACTGAAATACCTGCGGAGATAGGTAATTTAAAAAATCTTACTTCAATTAATTTTCATCATTCTATTAAGACTTCATTACCGCCAGATATAGGAAAGCTTAAGTCATTAAAAGTTTTAAGCATGAATAAAGCCGATATTAAAAATATTCCTAAGGAAATAGGAGATTTGCACAGTCTGGAAAATCTGACTTTGAATAATAATTTTGCAAAAGTAGTTATGCCGCCTGAGATAGCAAAATTAAGAAATTTAAAAGTCATGGCTATAACTGATACAATTCGAGTTGATTTGCCCGCGGAATTAAGTGAAATTAAATCTCTGGAAGAGCTTTATTTAAACGGCTCCGGCTTAAGCACTATTCCTGAACCAATCTACCAGCTTAAAAATCTTAAAATATTAAATATTTCCGATAATGAAATTAATCCGGCGGATGTAGAAAAGATTAGGTTGTCACTGCCAAATACAACGGTAGTTTTTTAAATGTGAGTTGACAAATAAGGGGGATAAATCTTATATTTATATTAAAGCAATAAATTTATGGATAAAAGAATTTTTAATATTGTCGCAGGTGTGATGGTTTTTGCTTTAATTGTTCTTATTGTTTTAGTAACAGCTTTAAATTCTAAAAAACAACAGGTTCCGGCAAATTTACAAACACAACAACCTCCTGCTGCAATTGATACCGGTGAACAAACATTGGATTTAACTGACAATGATGAAACATTGGCAATGAATAAGGGAACTCCGGAAGAGGTAGCAAAAGGATTTTATGAATGGTATACCTCAACTGAAAATCCATTAGGATCAGGAGCTTATAAACGAAGTCCTTTGCTATCTGACTATTTCCTGGAGACGCTTAATGGATTTGTATTAACAAATGATCATCTGACCGGAGATCCGGTATTAGCCTGTGTGGAAGTAAGACTCATTAAAAGTTTAGCTGTTCAATCCGCAGTTTATGATCAATCTAACCTGAAAGCGTCTGTTGTTCTTAACGATACGGTTACAGGAGGTGCTTCCTATAAGGTTTTGCTCAGCAATATAAACAGTAAATGGTTGATTGATGATGTGAGATGTAATCTCTAGTCGCAGGTGGTTTTGATTTCTGTTCCATGCAGGTTTAAACACTTCTTCAAAATTCTTGAACTTCCAGTATTTAAATTAATTTCAGAGATATAATAGCCGGATGATTTTGGAAATTCTTCCGTACAGAGTATGTAAAGTAAATCATTCTTACCTATATGAAAAGGTTCATCGCAGATCAGGTTGGCCCGGGATCGGCTAATATTATGCAGTCCGGTACCAAAAACAAAATTCGCAGGAATTATCTGTACAATGGCTTCATTTTCAGTTGAGTCATGGATAGTTTGGAGTATCGTATTGTTGTCTAAATTACTGCTGTCATATTTGCCGAGTGTGTAAAAAAGCAATATTGTTTTATTCTCTGTTTCACAGACTCTTGATGTGAGCATTTTTTTTCCCGGAGGAAAGGTCTTTTCTTTATTCCTCATAAAAGCAATAAAATCGTTATTTTTAATTGTTCTTCTGTAAAACCGCTCTGTCTTGGCATTTTTCAGAATATAAGCTCCTTGAATGGAACGGAGGATATTGTCACTACAACGAAACGCGACAAGTTCCGCATCTTCAAATGAGTCGAGAAATCTTTTAGACTCCTTGCTATATCGTGTAAATGAGGTAAAAAAATCATCTTTTGTGTCGATTATTGCCCTTTTTTTATAGTTTTTCTCAAACGCCATGTCATCACTAACTACGAATGGGGGTTGGGTCAGGTAATAGAGAAAGATAAAAATTACAGCTATAAAAGTTATTAATAAATAACGGGTCATTTTACTATTATATCACCCACCATTGAGGCGTGGTTACTGGTACTGCCGCATATAACATTACAAACAAAGGGAAAATTTCCTTTTCGATCGGCAATAAAAGTTACTTTTTTACTTTCGTTCGGAAGAAGCTCTGTTTCGATTCCAAATTCAGGCAGCGCAAAACCATGAGTTATATCCAAACTGATAAGATTGAGAGTGACTTTTTGTCCGTGCCGCAGTTCTATTTTATTGGGTGTAAATTCAAATCTTTTTGCAGTAATATCAATTTCGACACTGCCGGCATTAACCGGATAGTCACCTTTTTGCCTCACCGGAAAAATATTTTTCGGATGTCCAAAAATACTTTTTGATTTGGGATCATCTGAATCCAGTCCCTGTATATCTTCTGCCCAGGCTGTAATTCCTCCCTCCAACACTGCCGGTTGAAATCCGGCCCGATATAGCTGATAGGCCGCGTACGGACCACGCATGGCGGAAAAGGCACAATAAGCAATGGGGATCTTATCACCTGTAGCTTTTTTCAAAGCCTCAGTGTTATAGTAGTCTGCATGAAGGGCTCCAGGAATATGTCCTTTGTCATATTCTTTTTTACTCCTCACATCGATAACAACATATTTATCCTTTTGTTTCAAAATATTTTGTAATTGTTTTGGACTATAGCTGACAGCCTTATATTTAGATTTAGCAAAATAACTTTGCATTATCAGGTAGATTAATATCAGGAGGGAAATGGCAAATAATTTTTTATTTGAGAGAAAACGCATTTAAATAACTATCGTGGTGCATTCAATTGCCAAATCACTATCACCGTCATGCAGGGCAACTTGGACTCTGAATGTGCCGGGAGATAAATTTAGTGAGGCGACATTCCAGATATATTCAGCCACCTTGTTACCTTCACCGACTCTTGAGGCAATTCTATAAGTTGACGGATCATCGTGAACGGGTAGTGTGCGGAAACTACCCTGCTGTTCTCCCCGGGCCATTCCTTTGACAGCAGTTGCCAAAACAGGTGTTCCGCCATTTTCCTTATCACCTGCAAATGGTCCGTTTAGATTGGCAGCAGTTATGCGGGTTAGATAAATGGAAGCTTCAAAAGGATAGCCGTGTGAGTCTTTTTCTACTGCGGGGTTACTATGCCTGGTTACATTACCATTGCTATCTACTTCTACCGAGCTTGGTACTCTTCCACCGGCTTCATCATTTACCCAGGCTCGTATCTGTCCGTTTGCTCCCACTCTTTGGCCTGTTGGCGGGTCAAGGGCAACAAAAATATTAGATTTTTTGTTACTGGCACCTTCATCATCATATACCAGATTTGATCCTGTGCAGATACTTGGGGTTTGAGGAATTTTAGTGGGTTGATCAAAAGTAAAAGTACCCTGTTTCATTGAAGTGTCTTCGGGATTACCGGTATCAGGAACATTGAGAGTTGAGGTTGGTTGAATGGTTGTTGGAGGAGGTGTTGGATTAGTTCTTACATTATTAGTGACAACAACACCAACAGCTCCCAAACCGATAAAAAGCGCAAGAAGTACTACTGTCGGACTAAGATCAGCACTCTTTTTTGATTGTGCCATATATTTATAAACATAAGCATAACCATATTTTTTGACTATTTCAAGTACAATTTATTTGTATGAAAATAAAGGATATTTCTAAAGTAGATCGGCCTAGAGAGAAGTTAATAAAGTATGGAGCTAATAAATTAAATAATGCAGAATTATTGGCAATTATCTTGGGTAAAGGAGTAAAGGGTAAGAATGTAATCGAGGTAGCAAGAAGTTTGTTGCGGAAATTTCCGGAAGAAAAATTTGCAGAGATTCAGTTAACGGATTTAAAAAATTTTAAGGGGATCGGAATAACAAAAGCCTGTCAGATTATTGCTTTTATAGAGTTGGGAAAACGCATACTTAAAGGAAAAAAGTCGAGATTTATTGTTTTACCTAAGGAGATATGGGAGGAAATGAAAGATGTAAGAAGCGGTAAAAAAGAATATTGTTATATTTTTTATTTAGATGTCAGGAATCAGATTGTCAGAAAAGAATTAATATCGGTTGGCACTCTTAATGCAAGTTTAATCCATCCGCGCGAGGTGTTTGAACCGGCAGTCAGAATTAGTGCGGCACAAATAATTCTTTCCCATAATCACCCATCCGGAGATTCAAGTCCTTCGGATGAGGATATAAAATTAACTGAGAGATTGATTGAGGCCGGGGAAATTTTAGGTATCGAGGTAATTGATCACGTTATAGTGTCTGAAAAAGGATTTACCAGCATGAAGGAAAAGGCTTTAATGTAAAATTAAACTAAATTTTTAGATTCTGTCGCGAAATTCCCCACTCCGCTAAAGCTACGAGGGGGCAAGCATTCCCTTCTTGACCTTCCGAAGCCGAAGGCGAAGGAGGTTCTTTCGCGCCACCTAAAAATTTCATAAAAGTTTGCGTTAATCTAACTTATGCTAAGTCTAGTCGAAAGAAAAAAATTAGCTGGAAAAATTCTCTCTAAATTAAATGAACTTTTTCCTGATACAAAAATAGTACTCAAATATTCAAATTATTGGGAACTGCTTGTTGCGGTTATATTGTCTGCTCAGTGTACTGATGTTCAAGTTAATAAAGTAACGGAAAAATTATTTAAAAAACACAGATCATTTGATGATTATGTAAACGCCAATGTGAGTGAATTTGAACAAGATATAAGATCAACAGGTTTTTACCATAATAAGGCAAAAAATATTTTAGCCACGGCAAAAATTATTAAGAAAAAATTTAACGGCAAAGTTCCCGGTTCAATGGTTGATTTATTAACTTTGAAAGGAGTTGCAAGAAAAACAGCCAATGTGGTTTTAGGGAATGCCTTTGGAATTTATGAGGGAATAGCTGTAGATACTCATGTTAGAAGACTTTCGAAATTATACGGTCTTACGGATCTTGATGATCCGGATAAAATTGAACAGGATCTGATGAAAATAATTCCGCAAAAAGACTGGTTTAAATTCACATATTTATTGATTGATTATGGGAGAAAGTATTGTACTGCCAGAAAACACGATCACCAAAATTGTCCTCTATTTTTGCTTAAATAAATTGTATTTCAAAAATTATAGTTTTATAATCAAATAGGATTGTTATTATGAAAAATTACATGCGTATTATTTCTGCAATAGTTCTTATTATTTCAGATTTAGTAATATTTTTTTCATTGATTGTTCGTACAAGAACCGCAGCAAATATTATAGAAGGCTTTTCGACTCAACAAAGACTTAATCCAGAATATTGGACTTATGGTTTATCCTCGGAAATAATTATATTTTTTAGCTCAATGCTTCTGAGTTTTATTCTAGGGATTTTATTTCTTGATTTGACAATGAAGCTAATTAAAAAAGAATCGATTAATAAATTAGTTCTTATTAGCACATTAATCGTTGTAGCGATTCAAATATTTATTAAGGTATGGAGTATTAATACTAGTATACAAGAAAGTAAGGAGTCAGCAGAGAGCTTAAAACAAATGGCGGAAAAAGCAGATAGAAAAACAGTAACTGATCTTGGAATAATTTGGTATCTCCAAGACCCAATTTTGTGTAAAAATATGGAATCAACGTCAATGCTTTTGAGCTGTATGGATGGTTTCAATAATATAAATTTATTCACTCCCGATTATTGCCAAGTACTCAAAGATGAAGAAAATGTAGAAATTTGCATTCTTGCATTAGCAGGAAAACAAAAAAATAAAGATATATGCTATTTAATTAAGAGTGAATCTACAAAAAACTCATGTCTTCAAGAAGCTACAAATAATAAGTAGAGATTTATAAGAAATTTAAGGAATAAAATTGGAGTTTATTGAATAATACGTATTTGGAGTTTTGAGTTAAAGGCTTCGGCTAATTTTTTAAGAAATTAGAGTATGAGAATTTTAGTGTGAAATTATTGGGATATTGGGAGTAACTTCTGTTATAATCATTTTTATGCAAACTTACATTGATTTGACCAGTGTTTTTAAAAAATATAAAGGAAAATGGGTTGTGCTAGACGCCAATCTTAAAAATGTAATAACGTATTCTACAACAGCAAGAAAAGCATATGACAAAGCCGTAAAGAAAGGTTTTGAAAAACCAACTTTATTCAAAGTTCCGCAAAAAAATAATCCATATTTTTTCGCATGACATTTCCGATAAAGGTTATGGAATTTTGGGTCAGCAAGGATTTTTCAATCTTTTTAAAGTAAAGTTTGATTTTATGACAAAAAGTATTCAGTTAAAGACTAATAGATAGAATATAGAAGAGATTATTGTATTGCCCGTAAACATGATCACAAAAACTGTCCCCTAGTAATAATTTTAGATTAATTCTATTTTAGATACAAATCTTCCAGTTCTTTGACAGCTCCGAAGGCGATGCGATCAATAACCGTATTGTCTAAACCAATCATTAATGCGGGAGTGATAGAAAATTCCCCGTATTTATTATTGATCGAGTCCATAGCGTCCGAAACTTTTCTGAGTTTATCATCGCCTTCATCAAAAAGAGATAATTGTGACTTGGCTGAAGGAATTAAATCATAACAGGCAACGGAAAGTTTGGCGACTACTTTTTTATACGGTTGCTGATTGAAAACCAATTGAGCTCCCCGGTACAGATCCCTGGTTGCGTACATCGGTTGATTCATTAAACTTTGTCTATGCCAGAAACTGTAGTCATTGTAGAGAATGGCAATATGGATACCGTTTGCAGCTTTACTTGATCTTCTCAATCTTCTCCCCATTTTTTCGCACAGTTTCATCAGTATTCTTGACAGCTCTTCCGGATCGGAGGTCTGTTTTCCCAAAGCATAGTCCTGACCGTAACTTTTCCTTAAGAATTCTACATTATCTATTTCATACCCCCGGATTCTCCTGTACCAGTAAAAGCCGGTAATGGATTGAAATACCTGTTTTTTTAGTAAATCCAAAGGAGCGTCAAGTAACTGAAGCGGAGTAAATATGCCGTTAATGTTTAGTCTTGCTTGATATCTATGGTTAATCCCATTCAAATCAACTAATTTTAACTTTGAATAAATATGCCGGATATTCTGATGATTAATTACGTCCAGTCCATTGGGTTTGTGAAGTCCGGCAGCTGTCTTAGCCAGAAATCTGTTTGTTCCAATACCAACAGAGCATACGATCCATTCTCCAATTTCTTTTTTAATTCTTGCTTTAATTTCTGAAGCAATCTCGGTTAGCGGCCTTCTAATAACTATCTGAACAGGATTGAAATCAATTACGACCTCATCTATGCTCTTTGGACTTACTATCGTTGAATAATCCCTGGTTATACGTTTTAATCTGACATGGACATCTCTTACAAGCTGAACATCAGTTGTTCTTATAATTAAGTCTTTATATAAATGTTTTCCTTCCATAACCCGCATGCCTGTTTTAATACCAAATCTTTTTGCTTCGATTGACGGAGCCAAAATGCAACCCCGGGGTGAATTATAGGCTGCGACGGCAAGCGGTTTTCCTCTCAGGTGCGGAAATGCTTGTTGCATAGCAGTAGCAAAGCAACTATTTAAGTCTATATGCATAACGAGAGGTTTATTATGGTTTAAGGGTAAATCAGCTGTTTCCATCGGTTACTTCAATTAATGTCCAATGCAATGTATAACTATCAAGTCTTAATTTGAAATCCATTGCTTCGTTAGATACATGAAAAGTATGGACTATGTTTCTGCCAACCCGTTCCGGTTTATAATAAGAAAGTTTGGTTATATCGTATATTCTTCCTTGCCACTTAATTCTTTTAGGAATCACCGTCCCTTTTATGCGATCATACACTGTAACAACGCTGATTTTTTCGTTAATGAATTCGTGCATATTGACATCTTAATACAAATATTAACTACTGAACAAGCGTTCAATAACTATATTCTATTAAACATCTGTTCAATAAGTCAATAGATCATACGCAAACAATTGATATAATATTGATATGTGCGGCAGATACTCGCTTGAATTTGATGAAGATTTTTATAAAAGATACAGGTTGGCCAATAAACTCCCGGCAAAACCTAATTATAATGTAACGCCAAGTCAATTAATGCCCGTAGTTGTTGCTCATAGTCCAAACAGGATGGAATTTATGCTGTGGGGTTTAATTCCTTTTTGGGAAGAAAAGAACGAAAAACCCAGGTATTTAGCTAACATCCGGGATGACTCTATCATCAATAAAAGATGGGCAGATAAATACGTTCAATTTCAAAGGTGTCTAGTTCCGGCAACGTCATATTTTGAATGGAAAAAAACATCTGATGGTAAAGTTCCATTTTTATTTAAACTTACTGGTAGAAAATATTTCGCTTTTGCAGGTGTTTATTCTATCTATAAAAATCCTAAAAATAGAGCAGAAGTTAAGACCTATTCAATAATAACGACTACACCGAATAAAATAGGCGGTGAAGTACATAATAGAATGCCGGTTATTTTAAAAGAGGAAGATGAACAAAAATGGCTTAATCCTGATATGGTTGAGATAGATCATATCAAAGAGTTTTTGAAGTCATACCCGGATAGTGAAATGATGAAGTACGTTGTTTCTACCAAAGTAAACAATCCCAGCAATAATATTTATAAAATAATAAAGGAATTAAAAGGAGATTAAATTAATTGAACTTTCTAACTACAGCTTTTACTACTCCGAATATTTCCAGATTTTGGGTGGGATAAAAGGGTGGATATTTGGGATTGGCTGATTCAAGATGAGCACGTATTCCATCTTTTTTTAAAATTTTAAGGGTCCATTCCCTATCTATTTGAGCCAGGACAATATCTCCGGAAGTTGCCAGACGTTTTTTTTCGATGATAACTATATCGCCCTCAAAGATTCCTAAACCAATTAAAGAATCACCGCTGACTTTGAGTAAAAAAGAAGAAGTTGGGTCTCCGATTAAATAATCATCCAGAGTTAGATAGTCTCTGTTTTCTTCGGCCAGAATCGGAAATCCGGCTTTAACCAGACCGACTAGAGGAAGTGCAAAGAATTTGGAAGACGGAGCAATTTTAGTCCCTTCTTTTTTAATAAATCCTGCCTCAATAAGCTTTTGAATAATTTTAAAAACAGCATTTTTTGAAGCTAAATTAAATATATTAAGCATCTCCGAATAAGAGGGAAGACGTTTATGAGACTTGTAGAATTTTTTAATACGATTAAGTCTGTCTGTGATCATAATTTTAAATTTGAAATTTGTAAATTGAGAATTGAAAATTTGCTTTGAACATCCGTTTACCAGTATAGTGAACAATCGTTCAAAATGTCAAGCGTATTTTTCATGCTATAATATTTTATATGTCTAATATTCTTGGAGCTACGGATTTTTATCTCAATAAATTACTTTTTGTCGTTGGAACACTAATTACTACTTTTTTTATATCCTCGCTTATTAAAAAGAGTTTGGATCTGGTTTTTATGGGAGTGAAGGGTAGGATAAGAACTATTAGCTCATTATTAAAAAATATTATTGATGTTGTTTTATTAATATTTGCCGTATTAATAATACTTTCTGATTTTGGCGTAAATATTGTGCCGATTCTGACAGGGGCTGGAATATTAGGCTTGGCTTTTTCTTTTGGAGCGCAGAGTCTGGTAAAAGATCTGATTGCAGGATTTTTTATTATTGTTGAAAATCAGTTTAATATCGGAGATAAGGTTTTGATAGGAAAATTAGAAGGAGAAGTCAGTAAGATGACCTTAAGAATAACTGTTTTAAAAGATAAAAACGAAAATTTAATTTATATCCCAAACTCTCAAATAATCACTGTAATTAAATTAAAAAGCAGCTAATAATATCTTTCTTCCATTGGAGTTATTTTTTGATCGTCAATAATAAGGTATTGTGCTAATCCGCTTTCAATGCAGCCAGTGTTAATGAAATTATTTTTTAAGTCAAATTCGGACCAATGTGAGTGTCCGCAGACATATATATCATTGTTTTTTAATTCTTTTTGAATTTTACTTTTCATAATCTCATTAGCTTTTTTGAGAATAAATTGAAGAAAAGTAAATTTTTGCATAAAAAATCCGGTAATTAAGGTAGAATATCTGGTTATACTTCTGGGTAAAAATTCGTCAGGCGTTATGAAGAATCTGTTTCCATGTTCGATAATGTAATTAATTCCATTTTGCTTTAAATTATATATATAGCCTTGTTTTAATGAAAATAAATTTACCTTATTATTAGAGTAAGACTTACGGTCGTGATTGCCATATATATAAACTGTTTTTCTTTCTTTTAAAATAGGGAAAAGTTTATTCCAATCCGAAGCTATAAATTGGTTAAACGTGGTCATTTCACCATCCCAAAAATCTCCATTTATGATGACTTGGTCAGCTTCCGAAATTATCCTTTTTAGGAAGTTGAATTTTTTTATTTCAAATTTATCTGTTAGATGACTATCGGAAAAAACGAGTATTTTCATAGATAGATTCTGGACGCGCTCGTTCCTCGCTTGCCAGAATGACGCGTCTTGTTCATAAATAGATTCTGCAGTCGCTCCGCTCCCCAGAATGACGATAAATTATTATTTACTAATCATCGACTGGATGATGTTGCGGGGGACTTCTTCGTAGTGAGACGGCTCCATGTAGAAAAATCCTCTTCCTTCAGTTAGAGATCGAATAACTGTGGCATAACCCGACATGTCAGCCAAGGGTACGTAAGCCTTAATTACTACTGCGCGACTGCGTTTTTCGGTGCCGAGAATTTTGCCTCTTTTTGCCGATATATCACCGATTACCACTCCCATAAAGTTTTCCGGGACTGTTACCTCAAGCTTCATAATCGGTTCGATAAGCGAAAGTCCGGCTTTTTTGGCAGCATCCTGCAGGGCCATTGATCCGGCAATTTTAAACGCAATGTCAGAAGAATCTACGTCATGGTAACTCCCGTCGTAAAGGGCGGCCTGTAAATCAGTCATAGGATAGCCGACAAGGATTCCTTTTTCCATCGCCTCAATTATTCCTTTTTCAACCGGAGGAATAAATTCCGACGGAATAGACGCTCCTTTTATTTTATTTATAAATTTGAAGCCGCTGCCTCTGGACAACGGTTCAATTTTAATCAGACAGTGACCGTATTGTCCGTGTCCACCTGTTTGTTTTATATACTTGCCTTCGCCTTCAGCAAGGCGTGTTATGGTTTCTTTGTAGGCAACCTGGGGTTTGCCTGTATTAACCTGCATTCCCATTTCCCGCCTCATCCGGTCAACCAGGATTTCCAGATGCAGTTCACCCATTCCGGACATAATTGTCTGACCGGTTTCATGGTTTATTTTTACCCTGAATGTAGGATCTTCCTCGGCCAGGCGTTGAAGCGTATAGGATAATTTTTCCTGATCGGCTTTAGTTTTAGGTTCGATAGCAAGTGAAATAACCGGATCAGGGAAAGTGATTCTTTCCAAAATAATTGGACCTTCGGGATCTGCTAAAGTATCACCGGTTTTTGAATCCTTAGGTCCGACCAAAGCGACAATTTCTCCGGCATAAGCTTTATCGATTTCTTCCCTTTGATTTGCATGCATAATAAGTACTCGGCTGACCCGTTCTTTTTTATTCCGGGTTACGTTATAGACATATGAACCGGATTCTAAAGTTCCCGAATAAATCCGGGTGTAAGTAAGTTTTCCTACGTGTGGATCAAGCTGTATCTTGAAAGCAAGAGCGGAAAATTTTTCCTCATTGATAAGTTTCCGGCTTTCTTCTTTTCCGGTTTTGGGATTTACGGCTTTGATTTCTTTAAGATCGGCAGGGGAGGGAAGATAGTCTACGATTGCATCTAACACAGGCTGGACGCCTTTGTTTCTGAGGGAAGTGCCGGCATAGACCGGAATTAATTTATAGTCTATAACGGCTTTTCTTAAGGTTTTTTTAAGTTCAGCGACTGAAATTTCTTCATTGTTGAGATATTTATTTAAAAGAGAGTCGTCGGTTTCGGCTATTTTTTCGATCAGTTTGGCTCTGGCCTGTATAACTTTTTCTTTAATATCCGCAGGGATTTTTTCTGTAATTGTATATTTAGTACCTTGTGAGTCTTTATCATCCCAAATGAGCGCTTTCATTTCTAAAAGATCAACTGCTCCTTTAAACTCCTGTTCTTTGCCGATTGGATAAACCATAACGGCAGGTTTTGCGCCTAAACGTTCCTCGATTTCTTTGACTGTGGCGTCGAAATTTGCTCCTAATTTATCCATTTTGTTTATAAAACAAATCCGGGGAACTTTATATTTATCCGCTTGTCTCCAAACTGTTTCAGATTGACTCTGGACACCTTCTTCAGCATCAAACACGACAACTCCGCCGTCCAGAATCCTTAAAGATCTTTCGACTTCTGCAGTAAAGTCTACGTGTCCCGGAGTATCTATGATATTAATTCTCATCCCTTTCCAGAATGTAGTTGTGGCAGCCGCAACGATGGTTATTCCGCGTTCCCTTTCCTGCGGCATCCAGTCCATCTGAGTTGTTCCTTCATCGATATCGCCGATTTTGTAGGTTCTGCCGGTATAAAAAAGAATTCGTTCAGTTGTAGTTGTTTTACCCGAATCGATATGGGCAATTATTCCGACATTGCGGATTTTTTCAAGAGGAACAACGCGATTTTTTGTTACAACTGATTGTTGTGGCATTAATCTTTTAATTTAACTTCTAAAGAAACGAGAGCGATGCTCATTTTCTCCTATAAATAATGATCTAATAGCCTCACTTGGTGAAATGTATAGCTCTTTCATTTCTGTTGATACTGTAAAAAAACCAAACTCTTCTGATCTAAAGATTTGATGACTCATAAATAATCCTTTACTAACTAAAAAATGCTCTTTTTCCGGAGGAATTTTTTTCATTAATTCCTCTAATATATCAGTGGTTATTTTAAGATCATTTCTATTACCAGAATGATGGTAAATGCATAATTCTAAAATTCCAGCATTTGACCTTTCTATAAAAAAAACACTTCCTCCTTCTGGAAAATTTGATTCAGCTTTGTATAAATTTACTTTGCCAGTAAATTGATTACTACAAGAAATACATTCAGCAGAAGCCGCAACATTTATGCTTTTCATATTTCACCATTTAAGGTGAGCAAAAGCTTTATTGGCGTCTGCCAGTTTTTCAACCTGAAGTTTTTTATTTACCGCCTGTCCCTGATTTTTTGCAGCGTCTATTAGTTCTGCCATCAGTTTATCGGAAAATGTATTATACTCTTTATTTGAACGGGATTTAGCCGCAATTAATATCCAGTTGAGCGCTAAAAAAAGACGCCTGTTTTTGCGGACTTCTATCGGAACAAGATATGAAGCGCCACCTAACCTCCGGGACTTTACTTCGTAGTTTGGAGATACGTGTTGAATAGCCTGATGCAGGATTCTTAAGGGATCCTGTTTTTCTTTAGAAAGTTTGTCAAATATTGTATAGATAATACTCCGGGCTATGGATTTTTTTCCGTCAACCATGGTGTAATTAATCAATTTGGCAACTTCAATATTGCCGAATATCGGGTCGATCTTGGTTTTTAGCTTTTTATAAGGACGTCTGGGCATAAAATCAATATAAAATATTAAATATAAAAAATAAAAAATACATATAAAAAATAAAAGATTTGATATTTAATATGTGTATTTTATATTTAATCTTTAATTTTTAATATTATGAGGCTGCTTTTACAGTTTCAAATTTTGTACCGTACTTGGATCGGGAAGATTTTCTGTCGACAACTCCTGCAGTGTCATATTTTCCTCTGACAATGTGGTATTTTACGCCCGGCAGATCTTTTACTCTTCCTCCTCTGACTAAAACAATAGAGTGTTCGGCTAAATTATGACCTACACCCTGAATGTAGGCGGTAACCTCCATTTTATTGGAAAGTCTGACACGGGCTACTTTACGTAAGGCAGAGTTCGGTTTCTTAGGCGTCATTGTTTTGACTATAGTACATACGCCACGCTTCATGGAATTGTTAGTGAAGACGTATTTTCTTTTTAATGCATTAAAGGTTAATTTTAACGCAGCTGCCCGGGATTTTTTAATCCGGTTTTTCCTCTTTTTTTTGATCAACTGGTTGATCGTTGGCATATTTGCTTAAAAATTTCCCGTAATATTTTTCAATTAATTCGGCTGTTACGGGTATTAATCTGCCAATTATAACATTTTCTTTTAATCCCAACAAGTAGTCTACCTGACCTTTTATAGCTGCAGCACTTAACACATTAGTTGTCTGTTCGAAGGAAGCGGCCGACAGCCACGAATCCGTATAAATTGCCGCTCTGGTAATTCCAAGTATGGAAACTTTTCCGACGGCGGGTTTACCACCCTGGGCAAGAATTTTTTTATTTTCTTCTTCAAATCTGATTCTGGAAACAACTTCATCTTTAATAAAAGATGTGTCGCCCTCATCCTCAATTATTACCTTATCACTCATTTTCCGGACAATTACTTCAAAATGTTTATCATGAATATTGATTCCCTGGGACTCATAGACTTTTTGTACTTCGTCGACAAGATAGAATTGGGCAGATCTCAGGCCTTTAATGGTTAAAATATCGTGAACATCCAGATATCCTTCTGATAGGGGAGTTCCGACGGAAACGAGCTCCCCATCCTTAACTTTCAGCTTTTGCGACATTGGGATTATGAACTCCTGTTCTTTCGGTTGATTTTTATCGGTTGATGTTATTTTTACGCTGTAAACTTCTCTATTGGTATCTTCCTGAACCGAAACTTTTCCCTGTATTTCTACAATCGGAGAAACGACCTTTGGCATTCTTGTTTCAAATAATTCTTCCACTCTCGGTAAGCCTTGGGTTACGTCGGAAATTACGATTCCACCGAAATGCCTGACCCGCATTGTAAGCTGGGTTCCGGGTTCTCCGATAGATTGAGCCGCTATGACTCCGACTGGAACACCAATATCAACAAGTTTGTTGTTGGAGAGATCAAGTCCATAGCATTTCTGGCAAATTCCGTATTTTGCCAGGCAGTAAAGAGCCGATCTGACCACGGTTTTTTTAACTCCGGATTTTTGAAAAAGTTCTATTTTACTTTCGTCTATAAGTTCATTAGCTTTTAAAAGTAATTCTTTTTTCTCGGAATGAACATCTTTGGCTAAAAAGCGGCCTCTTATCCTGTCTATAAATTTTTCTCCCCGGTTATCTGTGGTGCTGACAGTTAGTCCTTCTGTTGCTCCGCAATCAACTTCCCTGACTATCATGTCGTGAGCCACATCGACTAACCGGCGCGTCAGATATCCGGCATCGGCTGTCTTAAGGGCAGAATCTGTAAGACCTTTTCTGGCTCCCCGAGCCGAAATTACATATTCAAATATGGAAAGTCCTTCACGATAATTTGATTTGGTAGGAACTTCTATAATTTTACCCAGAGGATCAACGACAAGACCTTTAATAGCGGATAATTGTTTCAGTTGTTCACGTGAAGCTCTGGGACCTTCAGATTTAATGGCAAGTTTGACCGGATTTTCTTCGTCTAAAGCGTTCCAGGTCAAATCGGCTAATTTTTCTGTTATTTCGATCCAAAGCTTATTGGTATAACGTTTTTTTTCTTCAAGAGTAAGAAGTCCCTGGCGATAATTTTTTTCTACTTTTTCAACCTCTTTTTCGACCAGTTTTAACATTGCTTCTTTTTCATCTATAATGACACAGTCAAAGACAGAAAAGGATAGTCCCCCGGCCATTGTTGCTCCCCAGAAGCCGACTTCTTTAAGTTTGTCAATAAGATCCCCGACCACCTGATTTTCAAATAATTTCATGGCTCTCATTACTAATTGTTTTAAAGTTGAGGCCTTTACATCCTGATTAAAGAATCTTAATTCTTCCGGTATGGCCTGATTAAAGATAATGCGACCAATAGATGTTTTAAAAAGTTGATCTTTTATTTTGACAAATATCGGATGTCTTAAGGAGACCTTACCGAATTGATAAGCAATCAAAGCTTCATTTTCATCAGTAAAATATTTTAATTGCTCATCCTTTTTATCGTTAAAGGTTGAATCGATGGTTGTAATATGATAGCATCCTAGAGCCATTTCTTTATTAGGGAGGACTATCGGTGTTCCGTCGGCTGGTTTTAAAAGATTATGATAGGGTAACATTCTATCCTTTACCTCATCAATTGCTCTCTTGGAAAGAGGTAGGAAAACACCCATTGCATCACCGTCAAAATCCGCATTATAACCTGAACAAACTGTGGGGTGAAGTTTTATAGCATGAGAATCGGTTAAGACCGGATAAAATCCAAGAATAGATAGTTTGTGAAGGGTTGGAGCACGGTTAAGCAATACCGGGTGATCTTTGGATATTTCTTCAAGAATATCATAGACGACTGGCTCTTTCTTTTCGAGAAAGTTTTTAGCACTTTTTATATTTGGGGCAAGCCCTCTTATAATAATTTCATGAAGTAAGAATGGTTTGAACAACTCGAGAGCCATTTCTTTTGGAAGACCGCATTGATGTAATTTTAGTTCAGGACCCACAATAATTGTGGATCTTCCTGAATAGTCAACTCTTTTTCCCAAGAGATTTTGTCTAAAGCGGCCTTGTTTTCCGCGAAGAATATCCGAGAGGGATTTTTGAATTTTAGACGCAGCTCCTTTTGTTCTGGCCCGGCCTCTGGATTTTTGCAAATCAATTAATGAATCGACTGCTTCCTGAAGCATTCTTTTTTCATTTCTAAGAATTATTTCCGGTGCGCCAAAGTCTATGAGCTGTTTCAGGCGATTGTTTCTGTTTATAACTCTCCGGTAGAAATCATTAAGATCGGATGTGGCAAATTTTCCACCCGGCAGTTGAACTACGGGGCGAAGATCCGGTGGAATTACGGGTAATACTGTCCAGATCATCCATTTTGGTGAAATGGCAGCCTTGACAAATGACTCAAGAAATCTGACTTTTTTAAGCATTTTATTTCTTCTATCTCCTTTTACGTCATTAAGTTCTTTAAGTGCCTCGGTATATTTTTTATTCAGATCGAAGGACGAGAGTATTTCATAGATTACTTCTGACCCCATACCGGTTTCAAGAAAATGATCGGCTTTTTTTTCTTTAAGATAGAGGAAATCGTCTTCTTCCAGAGTATCTAAATATTTTAGTGATTTCATAACTTTAGTTAACCGGTCAAAAAAAGAAGTTTTTTGATTTTTTTGGTCCATAAATTTATCTGCAAGTAATTTGAGCTGTTCTCTTAGTTTAAATTCAACTTCCTGGTCTGCTATTTCTCTTTGTTCTCTATTCAGAATTTTTTTAACAAGCTCTTCTTTTTGTTTTTTGAAATCTTTTTCGATATTTTTCTGATTTTCCAAATGTTCTTTTTCAAGAGTTTCTATTTCTTTTTTTTCAATCTCTTCTATAAGTTTGATAGACTGTTTTTGTTTTTCCTTGTCAACTTTTTTTACAAGATAAAGGGCGTAATAAATAATGCGTTCCAAAGCTTGGGGAGCAATGTCCAGGATTGTACTTAAAACAGAAGAAGACCCTTTAAAATACCAGATATGCGCTATTGGAGAAGCTAATTTTATATGACCTATCCTTTCACGGCGAACTGCTGATGTGGTTATTTCAACTCCACAACGGTCACAGACAATTCCCTTATATCTGATTCTTTTATATTTACCGCAGTAACATTCATAATCCTTAGTTGGTCCAAAGATACGTTCATCAAATAGGCCGTCTTTTTCTGCCCGGAAAGTCCGATAATTGATTGTCTCAGGTTTAGTTATTTCGCCATGCGACCAGCTCAATATGCCTTCAGGTGAAGCCAGTTTGATGCGAAGCCCGGAAAAGTCAACCAGTTCGTGATTATCCATGTTTACAAATTAAAAATTAAAAGTGAAAAGTGAAAAATTGTAATTCAAAATTTTTAAATTTAAAATTTCGTTTTTCGTTTTTATTTTTAACTTTTTCATTTAATATAGTCAATAGCTAATCCTAATGCGTTTAATTCTTTTATTAAAACGTGAAATGATTCCGGAACGTTTGATTGTGGAATGTCAACTTTTTTAATTATTGATTCAAAAGCCTTAGTTCTGCCTCTTACATCATCACTTTTAATAGTTAACATTTCCTGTAAAGTATAAGGTACACGATGAGTTTCGAGAGCCCAGACTTCCATCTCTCCGAATCTTTGTCCACCCATCTGGGATTTTCCGCCGAGCGGCTGTTGAGTTACAAGTGAGTAAGGTCCAACCGATCTGGCGTGGAATTTATCCTCCACCATGTGAATCAGTTTCATTATGTAGCCTACACCAACGAATACCTTATTGTCATATGGTTGGCCGGTTTGTCCGTCAAGCAGTGTTACTTTTCCGTCTAATGGCAGTCCGAGTTTTTTCAATTCGGATGTAATGAATCGTTCTTTAATCTTTTCAAAGACAGGAACAGTAATGGGAGTATTTTTATTTAGTGCAATTAAACCAAGCAGGGTTTCAAACAGTTGTCCCAGATTCATACGCGATAAAATTGAGAGAGGAGAAAGTATTACGTCTACGGGAGTTCCATCTTCCAGATGAGGCATGTCCCATTCCGGTAAGATTTTTGAGATAACTCCTTTGTTTCCATGCCGGCCTGCCAGTTTATCTCCGACTGATATTTTTCTAAGTTGAGCCGTGGTAACAAGAATTCTTTTTAAAACACTTGGTTCCAATTCATTCGGATCTTTTTTAGAGTCAATTATTTCCAAATTGACAACGGTTCCTCTTTTGCCATATGGCATACGAAGTGATGTATCTTTGACGTCTTTGGCTTTTTCACCGAATATTGCCCTTAAAAGTCTTTCTTCAGCGGTAAGCTCTTTTTCTCCTTTTAGAGCTACTTTTCCAACCAAAATATCGCCTCCGGATACTTCAGATCCGACAACCACTAATCCGTCTTTATCTAAATTCTGTAAAACTTCTTCACGGACATTTGGAATATCTCTGGTTAATTCTTCCGGACCAAGTTTGGTATCAACCAGATCAGCGATGAATTCTTCAGAAGCAATTGAAGTGAGAAGATTTTCTTTTATTACTTTTTCAGATATAACAAAACCGTCTTCGTAACCAAGACCATTAAGTGAAGTATAAGCGACCACTAAATTTTGTCCTAAAGCAAGTTTACCATTATCGGTAGAGGGACCGTCTACAAGCACTTGACCTTTTTTAATTTTTTGTCCGGGTTCAACTTTTGGTTTTTGATCAAATACCACATCTTTATTAGTTTTAACAAACCGATTTAGAGAATAGCCGTATTCTTTTCCGCTTTTACCTTTCATAACAATTTTTTCAGCATCCACATAATCTATGATTCCATCTTCTTTACTGAAAATTGTCCGGTTCAAGGCAGAAGAAATTTTCCTTTCCAAGCCTGTGCCGACGATAGGAGCTTGAGGATTAATTAAGGGTACAGCTTGACATTGCATATGAGTGCCCATTAGGGCACGGCTTGCATCGTCATTCTGTAAAAACGGAATAAGCGTTGCAGAGGCACCGACTACCTGTCTAGGTGAAACATCTATGAAGTCAAGTTCTTCCACAGGAATTTCAACAATTTCTCCACCATGTCTACACGCTGCATGTTCCTCGATAATGTAATTATTTTTATCAAAATTAACACTGTTTGAAGTAATACGGAAACTTTCTTCATCATCTGCCTGAAGATAAACAATTTCATCAGACAGCTTTACTTTTGTTTTACTCCCGGATTTTTCTTTTACTAATTTTCGATAAGGAGTTTCAAGAAAACCGTATTTATTAACTCTGGCATACAAAGCCATATAAGTAACCACTCCAATGTTTGGTCCTTCAGGTGAACGAATCGGACAAATTCTTCCATATTGAGAAGATGAAATATCCCTGATTGAGAATGAGGCTCTTTCTTTTTCAATACCGCCAGGACCACCAACAGTAATTCTTCTGAGATTGTCGAGCTCAGATAGCGGATTGGTTTGATCGACTATAGTTGATAGTTGACTGGTACGGAAAAATGAATTTATTGCAACTATAAGCGGTTTAGAATTAACTATTTGAGATGGTGCCACGTTGGTTTCACTTGTAACAAGGCTCATTCTTTCTTTTATTTCCCTTTCGACACGAACCATGCCTACCCTAATTCCATACATACTTACAAGTTCACCTACCGTTCTAAGACGACGGTTCCCCAGATGATCGATATCATCAAATTCTCCAACCTTTTTTGTCAAATTAATAAGATATTTAATTGTTTCGATAATGTCAGTTTTAGTTAAAAGGTGATTTTCTTTTTTAATCTCAAGGTCTGTTTTTAGTTTTTTATTTATTTTGTATCTTCCGACATCCGCTAAAGAATAGCGGCGATGGTTGAAAAAAAGATTTTGTAAAGTTTCATTGGCATTTTCTAAAATTAGCGGTTCGCCGGGTCTAACTTTGCGGTAGATTTCAAGGACAGCAGCATCTTTATCTTTTGTAGAATCTTTTTTTAAGGTGGGATTGAGATATTTTTCGATTAATTCTTTATCAAGATCCTGAAAATGAGACATTATGTCATTATTATTTTCACCTTCAAAAGCCCTTAAAAGAACACTCGCAAAAAATTTTCTCTTTTTATTAATCTTCATCTCAATTAGATTATTTTTATTAATAGTAATATCAAGCCAGGCGCCGATATACGGACGAATTTCGGCATTATATAAAGTTAATCCCGTTGTTTTATCAATTTCAGCGGTAAAGTAAACACCCGGAGATCTGACTATCTGATTAATCACAGCTCTTTCAATTCCATTTATAATGAAGGTTCCGCGATCCGTCATCTTTGGCAGATTGAAGAAATAAACTTCTTGCGAGCGTTCCGACCCTGTTTTTTTATTGACAAGCTTTAATTTCAGATAAACCGGAACATCGTAGGTTAATTTTTTTTGGAGACAAAGATCAAGAGCGTAGCGGGGTTCGCCAAAAAAAATATCATTAAAAAATAAAGTAAATTTTTTCCCGGTATAGTCATCAATTGGAAAGAACTCATTGAATATTTCTTTCAATTCTAATTTTACGAACTTTTCCCATGACTTTTTTTGAATTTCAATGAGGTCGTAGCCTTCTAACTCTTTGTCTTCTTGACCCAGGTTTATTTTTTTTTGAGAAGAAGTAATAGATGAATTAATCTGCAGCATCTTTGAGGGAAAAATAATTTTTTTATAACAACAAAAAAACCCTTATTAGACAAGGGTATCGAAAAAAGATACTAAACTATACACGAACACACAATGATTGTCAAATGTATTTAGGTTCTATGTAAATTGTTAA
>Ga0155835_132_pt1 | contig 43810 bp, 44 predicted proteins | sample RifCSPlowO2_01_FD_107489 | JGI IMG/M metagenome (GOLD analysis project Ga0155835, IMG submission 107489) | Candidatus Roizmanbacteria bacterium RIFCSPLOWO2_01_FULL_35_13 | reverse complement strand
GGGATCTGCTTGCCATGTTAACAATTTAAAATATAAAAAATAAAATATAAAAATTAAATCTTTAATAATAAATATCTGATTAGCTTTTCGTTGAAATTAAGTTTCTTTTTAAGTTCGTTTACGTTACCGTGATCAATATCGATCAACCAATGAAAGTAGAAAGCGCTGGCGGCTTTTTTTATTGGGTAGGCTAAATTTCTTTTTCCCCAAGTGTCTTCTTTTTCAATTTTGCCTTTAAGGATCGTAATCAGTTCTTTAATATTTTTTACTTCTGCCTCTTCCGGCAGGAGCAGGGTTAATTCGTACTTAGTCATATCAACAATATTAAATATCAAGTCCACAAATTAAATATGAAATATTTTATATATCTTTTATTTTTGATATTGTTACTATAATAATATCTAACATGCAAAAAATCAAGTCAATATTTTTTATCTTATCAATAGCTTTACTTGTCTACACGCGTTTTGTTGGTCTTGATTGGGGTCTTCCCTACCCTATGCATCCGGATGAACGAAATACGGCGAATGCAATACAACAACTCCAGTGTGATTGGCCGTCGGTATTCAGTAACCGGTTTTCAGTTAACGAATGTCTTAACCCGCACTTTTTTGCTTACGGACAGTTCCCACTTTATCTAGGTTACGGGATCGTCTATTTATTAAAATTCTTTGACGGAGATTTAACTACGCCTATAAGTTTTCAGGAGGCGGCTTTCTCTTTAAGAATAATATCCGCCTTAGCTTCTATTTTAAACGTTTTTGTTTTAATAAAATTGACATCTGTCATTCTGATCCGCCAGTCGGCGGAGAAGAATCCAGCGCAGCGTAAAACATTATCACTAGATCCTTCGGTCGCTCCGCTCCCTCAGGATGACGTGTGGTGGAAAATTCCAATTTTACTTATTTTAATTTATTCTCCTTTTTTCATTCAGTTTTCACATTTTGGGACGACCGAGTCTTTATTAATGTTCTTATTCAGCATTATTATCTACCTTTCCCTAAAATTTTGGCAGAATAAACTTTCTCCCACGAATTTTTATGTATTAACTGCGATATTTTCCGGAATGGCTATTGCTACTAAAGTATCTTCGGTATTATTTTTAATAATTCCTCTTGCATTGATTTTTGATAAAAACAAGGAAGATTTTTTCCGGAAAATAATATCCATAAGTTATTTACTTTGTTTAACGTTAATTTTTTGTATTTTATTTTCTCCCCACAATTTTATTTCTTTTCCCCAATTCCTGGGAGCTATGAAATACGAATCAGACGTAGCATTAGGTACTTACAGAGCTTTTTATACCAGACAATTTGAAAACGCAGAACCGGTTATTTTTCAATTTTTAAAAATATTCCCGTATTCCCTGGGTTGGCCGGTTTTTATTTTTTCCATTCTGGGATTTATATTTCTTCCCTTTAAAAAAGAATTTAATATTATCCGGCTTGCAATACTGGCAGGATTTATACCAAACGCTTTTATGTATGCCAAATGGACAAGATTTGTTTCGCCAATATTACCTCTCATGCTGATTATGGCTGTTTTATTTCTTGATAAGTTATTTTTTTTAATAGAGAGATACTTGATATTAGATAATCGATATTCGGAAAAAGCTAAGCAATTCATAAGGTTTTTAATAACAAATATCCAATTTCTAATAACGATTATTTTAATTATTCCCGGATTTGCTTTTCTTTCTATTTATCAAAATCCGGATGTAAGATTTACCGCTACTGATTGGGTGTATAAAAATATTCCTGATAATAGCTATGTCTTATCTGAAACAGCCAATGTAGTTGATATTCCAATAACAAATCCAAAATCCAATCCGCCAGCCGGCGGACAAAATCCAAATTATCAATACATATCATTTAATTTTTATGATTTGGATGAAAATCCCGAACTGCCATTACAATTACAGGAACATATTGCAAAAGCAGATTACATATTTATTCCATCCAGGCGAATATTTGCAAATCACTATTGTCCAAAAGACGAATTATGGACTATAGTGAAAAGCGAATTAAATTTTAATATTACAAACAGCAATGATCAGGAAAAATGTCAGTATTTTCGAGTAAAATATCCATTACTTAATAATTATTACGACAGATTATTTTCGGGTGAACTGGGATTTACAAAAGTTGCCGAGTTCAACGAATTTCCTAAGATTCAACTTTTAGGTCAAACGATTCTTGAATTTCCGGATGAAGAAGCTGAGGAAACGTGGACTGTATTTGATCATCCGGTTTTTCGCATTTATAAAAAGCTAGATTCCTCGCTACGCTCGGAATGACGGAGGGGAGGATTTTTTGATCCTAAATCCCTTAGGCAAATCTTCGATTTGGTATCCGGTCGCAACGATATTGTTGCGTAAAACATCCGACGCAGTGAAATCTCCTTTTTTTCTTGCTTCTTCTCTCTTTTTTGCTAGTATTAAAATTTCCTCAGGAATTTTATCTGCTTCAGTTTCTGATAGTTTTAATCCAAATATCATATCGAACTCAAATAATAAGTCAAGTTTGTCCGGGGAAGGAATATTTGATTTGAGCATTTCCCACATTATTGCAACTGCCTGGGGAAGCTGTAAGTCGCTTAAGATAGCTTCTGCAAAGCGCGAGCGAAAAGTGTCTAGCAAGTTCAGTTTTTCGGGCGAAAGCATGGACCTAGAGGAAGATAAGGGATTTTTAAAGGATGTTATAAGTTTTTTTAGTTTACGGTATGTTTCCTGCGCGGCAAAAGCTGATTCCCAGGTAAAGTTGAGTTGTTTCCGGTAATGGGTTTGTAAATAAAGGTAACGGAGAGCCAGCGGATCAATTCCCTTTTTTTGTAAATCTCCCAGAGTAAAAAAATTCCGCAGAGATTTACTCATCTTTTGTCCCTCTATAAGCAAAAATTCATAATGAACCCAAAACCTGACAAATTGTTTTCCGGTTGCAGCTTCGGATTGAGCTATTTCGTCCTCATGATGTACAGGAATATGATCGATTCCACCCGTATGTATATCGATTGTTTCTCCCAGGTACTTCATGCTCATTGCAGAGCATTCAATATGCCAACCCGGGAATCCTTCACCATAAGGTGAATTCCAATGCATAGTGTGATCTTTAAATCTTCCAACACGCTTAAACCACAAAGCAAAATCAGTTGCGTTTTTTTTATTGGGATCTATATATACATCTTCCCTGGCACCTTTTAATTTGTCTTCCAGTTTTTGGCCGGAAAGCTTGCCGTAACCTGGGAACTTAGAAGTATCAAAGTAGACTGCTTCGACAGTTTCATAGGTGAATCCTTTTTGCTTTAATATGTTAATTAATTGAAGCATTTCTTGGATGTGATCTGTTGCTCTAATAAGCAGTTCAGGCATAATGACATTTGTAGATTTAAGAGAATTAAGGAAAAAGTCTGTATAGAATTGAGCAACTTCCCAGACTGTTTTTCCCGCCTTTTTAGCGCCTTTTTCCAATTTATCTTCTCCGGCATCTTCATCGCTGGTTAGATGCCCTACATCTGTAATATTCATTACGTGTTTGACTTTAAAGCCCAGGTAGTTAAGGGTTCTTTTAAGCAGATCGTCGTTAATATACTTTCTTGCATGCCCGATATGGGTAAAGTCGTAGACAGTCGGTCCGCAGGTATAGAGGGTAACCGGGGTGGGTTTTAACGTTTTAAATTCATCAATCCTTTTTGTCAGCGTGTTATAAAGCTTCATGAATAAAAGTATACACCTCAGGCATCCAATTGCAAAAGATCAAGTTAATATATCAGTGCCGGATTATAAATTGATGTAAAATTAACAACAGTCAATATAATTATCCAAGCGAAGTTGAACGATAAATATGTTAAATATCCAGTTTACTGATGTCTTTATTCCCGTCAATTCAAACTCACCGATTCCTCGAAGTTTTACTTCGGAGTTACGTCTGTCATTACAGTGAGAACGGGTCGTTGTTCCCTTAAAGGGAAGTCCGGATCCTGAAATAAATTCAGGTATACCACTCTGCTTTGATTTTGCAAATAATTGATATAGTTTGGTATATACCTACCGTAGCTTTCAAATTGAGATTTTATCCTAATTTGACAATCTAACTAACTTCAAAATCAAAGCTACGTTGGGTATTATACTTTTTGCAATTTGAAAGCAAAGGGGTATAGTTCATTAAGAGTTTTTATCTAGGTATAAGTTTTATATAAAGCATTATTCCTGAAGCTTGGTTCGAACTAAATAGTGATTATGAAAATTCTCGGTAAATTATAAGATAGTTAATTAAAAATAAACTAGTTGCGAAATAAGAAAATATCGTGTATGTTTAAGTCATTCTGGTAAGCCAGGTGCAAGACTGTACTTGGCGCATCCAGAATCGTTGTTCATCAATTTGTAGATTCTGGACAAGTTATAATCCCGAGTTTAGATAATTGAGGGACCAGAATGACAAATTGATTCTTTATTTCGCAACAACTCTAAATTACTTAAAATGATTTTTGAAAAAAGAACTTTAATTTTTACTGATTAGCTCAAGAAGAAATAAATCCTACAGACTTATAGTAATGATTTTTTATAGCCCAATTTCATTTTTCAAATCGCAGCTTCTTTACTTGATTATTGATTATGAACCGCAAGTGATTAAAGCTGTTCCTTTTTATGTCTAAATATCAGTAATTAACTCCTTTTTCAGCGTGCAGCTTAATTTTAGAATAAATTGGGGAAAATTTTTCTACTCAGTAAATTTGCGAGTTTTGGAGCAAATTGGCAGAATAAACCGGCAATTATATTTATTATAGATTGATAGAATAGGCTAAATAATTTTCAAAGTATATTTAGCACTCATGGATTAGGAGTGATAATTCTTTGATTATATTGTTCTTTAGCTCTAAATTAATATATTATTAAACTAAATTTCAGATAAAATAGTAAATAATATTAATAATTGTCAAAACTCCTTCTACATAGGCCTTTTGCGCATAAAGATACTCTTATTCAGTATTTAACTAAGAGACAAGTTTTAATCCGTGTTGGTAACCAACCATTTAACCTATAGTTAATGTGAAAGTTATGTCGGGGATGCCAGACTTGAACTGGCGGCTTCAGCGTCCCCGCCTGCCAAAGCCTTTGTCGGGACGGTGGGAATTGAACCCACTACCTCTCGGTCCCGAACCGAGCGTTCTACCGATGAACTACGTCCCGTTGGCAAATGGCGGGCAGGCCGAACGCTGCGCTCTAGCCATCTGAGCTAATCCCCGTATTATAAGTACCGCTTCTATTTTATCATAGATTCTGGACAAGTTATAATCCCGAGTTTAGATAATCGAGGGACCAGAATAACAAATTGATCGCTTATTGCGCAATTGATCTATTATATCACTGTTTTCCTGAGGATGGTTTGAGTTCGGCGTGCTGGCGCTGGGCGACCTTTTTATGGGAGAATATACTTCTTTTAACTTTTCCCTGAGGTATATCGCCGGCTTGTTGTTGTCGTGCCTCTTGTTCTTTCCGCTTTTTAGTCTCGATATCCTGAGCTTCTTTTTGTTTCTTTTCCTGTTCTTTCCTCTTCTTTTCATATAGCACTTCTTCCTCCCCGCGTTTTACCAATTGAAATAATCTTTGCTTCAAATTTTCGGTTTTTTGCATATCATTATTTTGGTAGGATTTGGCCAGTTTATCGATATTGAGAGGGGTATGGGACTTATTGGTTTGATTGGACTCATTTGGTTTATTGGACTCATGTGGAGTAGAAGCACCCAGCAGCTGTTCCCACATCTTTGTAGCACTGACGGATGATGCAACTTGTTGAACAGCCGATTTAACCGCTTGTTTTGTTTGTGCGGCACCTTGTTCAACTAATTTCTCAAAGGTATCTTCTAATTGCTGTTTAATCATGACTAAGACTAATTAGTCTAATTAGACTAATGTGATTAATTGGCTAAATACCTAATAATGCCTTGGCTCTTTCTGACATTTTTTCCATGGACCAGGGCGGGTCAAAAGTCAAATTAAGTTTGACTTTCTTCTCTACGATTCCTAACTCCTTTAGTTTACTTTTTATTTCCTGCTCAATAGTTGAGAATAAAGGGCATCCTATTGTAGTAAGAGTCATTGTAATTACTACATTTCCGGATTTTTGTTGTTCTACTTTGTAAACGAGACCAAGATCAACGATTGAAATATTAAGCTCCGGATCCAGAACTTCTGTCAGCTTTGATTTAATAAGTTTTTCGGTTATTTTTTGCATAAATAGATCCGTTCGCTTCGCTCAAGATAATAAGCTAATTGTAAGAGTTCACGTTTCTTGACAAAACTATACCAGACTATGTCATTGCGAGGAGGTGGAACGACGACGAAGGAACGTCAGACGTTCCGAAGCAATCCCCTTAATGAGATTGCTTCGCTCCAAAACTCACCGCTCGCAATAACAATTGATTATAATCTTTGTCAAGAACTGTGAATAGTTACAGCTAATTATAGTTGATGCTTATTAATTCTATCAGATGGTATAATGAAAAAATGAATTCTTATAAGCTTCGTTTTATTCCTCTTGGCGGTGTCATCGGGGTTACGAAAAATATGTATGTATATGAACTCTATGAAAATGAGAAATTACGCGATATTTTAATAGTAGACTGCGGTATCGGTTTTCCTCTGGAAAAAGAGCTGGGTGTTGATTTTGTCATACCCGATGTGACCTATTTGTCTGATAAGATTCATTGGATTAGAGCCATAATATTAAGCCATGGCCATGAAGACCATACTTCCGCCCTGCCCTATCATTATGAAGCTTTAGGAAGGCCACCGGTTTTTGCCAGCCGGCTCACAACCGCTTTTGTCCAGAATAAATTTAAGGAGTTTAATCAGAGAATCGATTTAAATGAATTAGTGTATGAAAAAGAATACCGGTTCGGTCTTTTCAAAATAAATTTCATAAGAGTAACTCATTCTATTCCGGATACATTTCACATCTTAATCAAGACGCCTGTGGGTAATATATATCACGGTACGGATTTCAAACTGGATTTGACTCCTCCCTACGGGCAGCATCCTGACTTTTATGCCATTACTAAAGCCGGTCATGACGGATTGCTGTGTTTAATGTCGGACTGCTTAGGTTCGGACCGGGAAGGTCTGACTTTATCGGAAAATATCGTAGGCCAGACTTTTGAGGATGAAATGCGGAAAACAAAAGGAAAATTTATTATGACGACTTTCTCCTCCAATATTTCACGTATAAGGCAATGCGTAGAGGCTGCCATAAAATTTAACCGAAAAATAGTTTTCTTGGGTAGATCAATGAAGGAAAATACGAGAATTGCCGCGGAAATCGGGTATCTGCCCATTCCTGAAAGTTTAAACACAAATGAAGTGAATGTAATGAAATTATCGCCGAATAAAGTCTGCATTATTGCAGCCGGTTCACAAGGTCAGTTCGGATCGGCTCTTTCCAAATTGGCTAACAATAGAAATCCCAACGTAAAAATAAAACCGGGTGATAAGGTTGTTTTCTCTTCGGATCCTATACCCGGAAGTGAGAATGAAGTATATGCTTTAATCGAGGAATTATCTTTAATGGGAGCGGATGTAGTATATTCCGATATCCAGGATCAATTGCACGCTTCGGGACACGGCAATCAGGAGGATTTGAAATTTTTAGTAAGATTCACCGATCCAAAATATTTTATTCCGATTGGAGGGACTATCCGGCATCAGCATCAATATCAGAAATTAGTTATGGGGTTGGGATATAAGAAAGAACAGTTATTTTTATTGGATGAGGGTGAGACAGTCTGGTTTGATCAATACAAAGCATCCCGGGGTGATACAATCGAAACTAAAAATATCTATGTTGATGCATACGGAGTCGGGGATGTGGGAAATGTAGTTTTACGGGATAGAAAAACGCTGGCTACCGAAGGAATTGTGGCTGTATTTCTAATTCTGGATAATCAAGGCAAACTTACTACACGGCCTAAATTTCTATCCAGAGGATTTGTTTATGAATCCGGCGAGGAAAAACTATTTAATGAGGCAACGGTTCAGGTGGAAAAACTACTCAAACCACGGGGTGAAACTCTACTTAATTTAAATAATATTAGAAAAGAAGTTTCGGATATATTAGAGAATTTCTTTTATAAAAAAAGAGGTAGAAAACCGCTTGTGATAGTTGATATAATACAAATTTAAAGTTGGTTTAAGAATGGATCCTGTCTCGAATTCATTCCCGTCAATGCTCGAACCAGAAGAAACTGGAAAAATTCTGCGCGTTGCCGGGATCCTTTCTTCTCGACACCCATTCTTTATTATAAATGAGCACTCTACCAAACAGTCTTAAACAAGTAGCTTTTTTTTTGGAGCGGCTGCCCGGGATCGGTGAAAAAACAGCCAATCGTATGGCTTTTTATTTTTTGAGGTTGCCGGAAAGAGATCTTAAAGAATTTGCTGAAAATGTTAAAACGCTCAAGAAAAAAACCAAGATTTGTAAAATCTGCATGAATCTGACTGAAGAAGAAATTTGCAGTATTGATCAGGATTCTTCACGAGATCAGCATGTGATTACGGTTGTTGAGGAAGTTCTTGACCTACTATCTTTTGAAACCGGAAATATATATAAGGGAGTTTACCATGTGCTGCATGGTAAGATTGATCCCTTAAATCATATTGGACCGGATGATATTTATATAGAGCAGTTATTAAAAAGAGTTAGACTAGCAAGTAAGCAGTCCCACTCCGTCCCGCCAAACGGGACTTCGTTGGGGACTAAAATTACCGAAGTAATTTTAGCAATGAATCCGGATATGGAAGGTGAGAGTACAGCAATGTATATAAGGGATAGATTGAATGAAATAAAAAAAAGAACCGGAGCGGATTTTAAAGTTACACGCTTAGCTTATGGTCTTCCTATTGGAGCGAGTCTGGAATATGCAGATTACATGACCTTAAGAAAGTCTATTGAGGGAAGGAATGAGTTTTAAGAAAGTAATTATTTTGTTTATAAAAAGTAACAACGATTCCGGACAAGCCGGAATGACGCTACATCAGATCATTGATTACTGAGGCTATCAAGGGGGCGATGGAGACTTCTTTAAGTTGGGGAAAATTTTGGCTAGGAGTTAAAGCGATGCTATTGCTTATAAATATTTTTTCAATTTTACTTCTAGCCAATGATTCTGAAGCTCCGGGAGAAAAGTCGTGATGGACTACGCAGGCAAAGACTCTTTTAGCTCCTCTTTTCAGACAAAATTCGGCAGCGTGAACGAGAGTTCCGCCGGATGTAATAATGTCATCAACAAGAATACAAGTCTTATTTTTAACTTTACCGTACAGATTAAGTGCTTCGGATTTGTGGGCTACTTTTAGATTTCGTCTTTTTTCGATAACCGCAATATCGACTTTATTAGTGTGAAAAAATTTTTCGGCAAAATTTTGGGCCCGCTCTACTCCACCCTGGTCCGGAGAAACAATAGCAACTTCTTCCATATTTTTATTATTCTTTAAATAATGAGCTACCTCTCTGCCTAAAATATCAAATGCCGATAGATTTTTAAAAGTAATTGAAAATATTCCCTCGGTTCCTTCATCGTGAAGATTTACTGTATAAACAGCATTAATGCCAATAGTTTCCAGAAATCTGATTACTACATTGGCTGATACTGCTTCTCCTGGTAGATGCTCCCGGTTCTGTCTCGCATAACCAAAATAAGGTATCAAAGCAATAATTTCCTTAGCGCCGCTTCTTTTTAAAGCATCGGTAAAGAAAAATAATTCCATCAGATTAGTATCGGTCGGATTTGAGGTAGGTTGTATAACCACGCATGTAGAATCTTTAACTTTATCTTTTATGGTTACTTTAACTTCACTGTTATCAAAACGGACGACCTCGGATTCGGAAAGATGAATTTTTAACAATCGGCTGACTTCTTGCGAAAGTTTAGGATTGGCAGTTCCTGTAAAAAGTTTAAGCATAAATGTGATACTGATCTACGTATTCTATGCGGATCTACCTGCCCGCAATGCTACGCATAGCGTTGCAGGCGCGCGGATATGCGGATAAATCCTTAAAATCCGAATATCCGCATCATCCGAATAAGATCCGTAATCCGTATTATTTTTATCCCTGCTGCTGTTGTTGTTGAGAAGAAATCTCAATCAATTTTTTAGCTGCCAGTTCCTGGGTTTTTTTAATTGCTTCATTTATAGCTTCTGCAACACGATTTTCAATTACTCCGTCGACTTCGATAACTTCTATAATTTGGTCGCCTCTTACCTGGACTTTAACACCATTTTTTTCCACGACAACCTGCTCCTGCTGTAGGGCGGCCTGCATCTGCTGAGCCTGTTGCTGTAGTTTTTGTAGATCTCCTAATCCTCCTAGTGGATTAAACATAAATAAACACCTCCTCAAAATGTAGTTATTAGTTAGTAGTTAATAGCTAGGAAATAAAAAATTAATTCCTAACTTCTAACTACTATCTATTGGCTACTTGTTTCTATTGTAATATTCTACTATTGCAATCTCAAGCGGTAATGATTCTATCGGTGAGATTTTCAGATTATTATATGCTTCGGTTAAAAGCTTCATGAGTATTATGATATCTTTAATCTCCAAAGAGATATTAGTTTCATCTTCTGTTTTAACGCCGCTTTTAGTTAACAGGGCAATATGCAATTCTTCGAGTAACTGTTCGATCAGATTTTTTGTATTACCTCCTGCTTGGGTAAATTCTTCCAGCCAGGAAAGAATCCCTTTAAGTTCTTTTTTTTGTAAAGCCGCAAAGAAATTTTCGTGCAATAAGCCTAGAAATTGTCTTCCTTCTTCAAATTTGAGTTTTTTTTGGGTAACGAGTTCCTCCAGTATTTTTGTTGCGTCGCGGAAGGAATGGTCCGAATGTTTAGCTATAAGGGATAATAACTGATCGTCAATATTAATTTTTTCCTTTTTTACTATTTTTTTTAACATTGATAATATTTCAGTTCTTTTTGCGGTTCCAAAATTAACTAACAAACAACGGGAGTGGATTGTTTTTGGGATTTTTTCCTGATTTGTCGTTGCCAGAATAAAAATTACTGATTCGGGAGGTTCTTCAAGAGTTTTTAGAAGAGCATTGAATGCATCATTAGTTATCATATGAGCTTCATCGATTATATAAACCCTATACTTATTAGCCATCGGGTAAAAACTGGATTCTTTGATCAAATTTCTGACGTCTTCGATTCCCCGATTTGATGCGGCATCCAACTCTATGACGTCGGGTGATGAAAAAGTATCAATAGAGAGGCAGTTTTTGCAGGAATTGCACGGTTCGGAGTTTTTATTTTTAAGACAATTTACGGCTTTTGCAAAGATACGCGCTGTTGAGGTCTTGCCGGTTCCTTTTTGTCCGATAAAAAGAAAAGCATGCGGAAATGAGCCTGAGGAAAGGATTTTCTTTATAACCTCCTTGACCTTTATGTTATCGAGTTCTTCGATGGTTTTGGGACGGTACTTAAGATAAAACATTATTTTAATATATTCTCTATCCCATGTTTAATCAGTTGAGTCATGATAATATCAACTTTTTTTTGACGTTCGGCAGCCAAAAGCACAGCTTGAGGATAGCAAATAAAAATTTCTCCAAATGGACTTTCGGAATCAGGATTTTTCATTCTGTCATTATAAGCAAAACTTAAGACGGGTAAAGCCACATTTTCTTTTTTATATTTAGCAGATATATCTTTCATCTTCTTTTTGCCAACAAAGATAAGATTAAAGATGGCATTATCAGGAATACCATAGCCGGTTAATACTTCAGAAAATACGGTCTTAACCAATTTTCTATTAATCTTATAGCGTGAAGAAGATACAATATTAAGCATATTACCTGCTATGAAAATTTCGGCCGAATGTGCGCGATCTGTGTCTAGCCTTTAAGAGTTCCTTCTCTCTTTCTTTACGCTGAAGTGAGGGCTTTTTATAAAATTGTTTTTTTCTGACTTCGTCTACGACGTTTTCCTCAATAAACATCCTGGTAAATTTTCTGAATAACGTATCTTTTGATTCGCCTTTTTTTTTACTGACATAAACCATAAAATTAATGCCTCCTCTCAATTAATATAATACTGATCTACGGATTCTATGCGGATCTACCTGCCCGCAATGCTACGCATAGCGTTGCAGGCGGGCGGATATGCGGATAAATCCGTAAAATCCGAATAAGATCCGTAATCCGTATTAAATTGTATTATACACTCTTTATTATTTCAATGAGTTTCGGGAGTAATAAAGGAGATGGTGTTTGCTCAGGTCTTTTTGGGCTGCCGTTCAGCAGCATGTGTTTGGAAGGGTGCAGGTACCAAAACCCAATTTTATCGAGTTTGATAATTTTGTTATAGATTGGTGTTAAGTCTAATTTTGGATCAGGAGGACACTTGATTCTTATATTGCCAAATTTCGGATCTTTACGGATTGCTAATTTATATCCGACTTTTTGCGCATATCTAAGAACCTCATCATTAGCTGATTCAATTGCAAAAGATTTACCTAAATAGCAGGTAAAAACTATGCCTTTTTGCATTTCTTCTTCGGCAGTGACCTTTTTCTTAAGTTTTTCCAAGCAGCCGTCCAAGAGAGTAAAAATAAACTCGGCAAGTTTAGTATCATCTCCCAATACAGTTTTTACACCAGCAATTAAATTATTTAGCAAAAATTCGTAACGGTCTGATTCAGGTTCCGGATAATATACTTCAAGGAAATGATCATCTTCCGTCACAAAATTAACAAGAATATCGAACGGTTTAAATAATTTGGATCTTATATTTCCTTCCTTTTTAAGATAATCCAAAACTTTTTTTGAAGCACAGGTTTTATCATTGGATTGGTGGTGGTCAAATTTTCCCAGTCCGGTATCAACATGAATAATCTCCTGGTTATCATCAGGGGGGATGCCGTTTAAAGTCAAACCGGCAGGTACAAATTTAATCTCAGCATCCTGCCAGCCGGGAAGGAATTTTTTAACTAACCATGAAGATGTGATTGCATCAAGGTCAGGAGACATATGGGTAACAATAGTTTTCATGGGAGTTATGAGGCTAATTCGTCTAATGAAACTAATCTGGTAGATTTTTCGGTTCTTTTTTTAAGTTCGATCTTATCTCCGGTTCTCTTGGAAACGACCAGTCTGTAGGGAATTCCGATAAGATCTGCATCTGCGAATTTATTACCTGCAGTAATGTCTTCCCTATCATCGAATAAGACTTCCCGGCCTTTCGCTAATAGTTCTTTATAGACTTGATGGACTTTTGACTTTATAGACTGATCTTTCAAATCCAAACCGATTAAATGATATTTATAAGGCGCTACACTCTCCGGCCAGATAATGCCCTGTTCATCATGAAATTTTTCGACAATTGCTGCAAGCGTTCTGCCAATCCCGATTCCATAACAACCCATGTAAAAAGGTTTTTCTTTTCCATTTTTATCAATAAAAGTTGCATCTTTCATTTTTTTTGAGTAATGATAGCCTAACTGGAAAATATTTCCGACTTCAATACCCTTTTTTTCAACCAATTTTTTACCAGTTTCTAACAGGTACGTTTCCTTAGCCAAAGCAATATCGGCAAGTTTTTCACAAGTAAAATCTCTACCATAGTTGACATTTATAGTATCCGTAGATTTTTCTTTTTGACCTCCTATAAAGTTTTTAACAGTTTTCAATGAAAGATCGCCAATATATCTTGCTCCTTTATGACCCCAAGAATGAACGTGTCCCCTTTTAGTCCCAATTTTTGTCAAATCTTGTTCAGTTGCGTCTTCAAGTTGACCAACTGCGTTAACTGCATGTTCCAACTTAGTTTTGTTTACATCCAGATCGCCTCTGATAACGGCTATAATTATTTCTTTTGTTATTCTGTTTTTGTAAACAACATTTTTAAGAAAACGGGATTTGGGAAGTTGATAGTGTTTAATATTATCATCCATTGTTTTTACCCACTCCGGTTGTTCCACAATTTTGAAAGGTTTTTCTTCTTCAGTGGAGTTAATATCATCTCTTTCAAATAAGGCAACGTCGACATGTGCATTATATTTTTCACGGTCGGTTAGAAAACTTGTTTCCCCAATGTCAGATTCAACAACAAATTCATGACAGTACTCTCCTCCTATGTAACCATTATCCGATTCGACAACAATTGTGTTTAAACCCATCTTTTTAAAAATTTGCGAATATGTGTTCCACATATTTTTATATTCTTTCTTGAAATTTTCTTCATCTACGTCAAATGAATACGCATCTTTCATAATGAATTCTCTTACCCTTAATAATCCTCCTCTAGCTCGAAGTTCGTCACGGAATTTCATAGCGAATTGGTAAATGTTAAAAGGAAGATCTTTATAGCTTGGGCGAAATTTTCTAACGACATCCACAAACATTTCTTCGGCTGTTCCGCCGAGCGCAAACCATATCTCCCGTCTGTCTCTAATTTTCATAAGTTCGAAACCCGTTGTTTTTGTCCTGTTTGTTTCCTCCCAAAGCACTAATGGATGCAGAACCGGCGAAAGCATTTCCTGTGCTCCGGCTTTATTCATTTCATATCTGACGATACCCATAATTTTAGATTGTACAAGTTGACCAAGGGGAAGAATAAAATATCTACCGGCAGTTGATTCTCGTATAAATCCAGCTTGATAAAGAAGTTTGTGAGATGTTAGTGTTGCATCCGAAGGAGCATTCTTAACTGTTTTACCGAATAGTTTTGAGTAAAGCATAGAAAGAATTATAAACGAATTTACCCCACTTCGCAAAAGTTTCGTAGGGGCAGGAAGAAATTTAAAGGACTTTTGCTTTTTTAACGAATTCGAGATGGGTTAGGTACATGGAATGAAGAGGTTTTGGAAGTTTAGTTGGCTTGAACCAGGCAATCTCGTCAATTTTATCTTTATCGCAGATTTTTACTTTTTTTGGATCAACTTTTGCGGCAAATATTATTGCTATCCAATGGGTTTTTCTACCTTCGCTGGTTCGTAAGACATTATTTACTCCGACAAAATCCAGTTTTTCTATTTCACAGCAGTATTCCTCTTTTATTTCTCTTCTCACTCCCTGTTCCCAGGTTTCTCCAAATTTAATAGCTCCTCCGCCGCAATCCCACCTGCCTTTTTCATCCCGACAATTTTGCGACCTTTTGTTCAGAAGTAAATTACTCTTTCCGTCATGACAGTAGAAGCACACAGTAACACCTATATAGTCAATTCCTTGTTTCATATATATTTGGTATATATTCGTTATATTTTCTTTATCTTACAATATAATCTGCAATTTTTGTAGCATATAAGCCATTGCTTAATTTTCTTATTAATTATTTACTATACCACTCTGCTTTGATTTTGCAACTTTTTGGTATATACCTACCGTAGCTTTCAAATGAGAGTTTAAAATATCTACAATTAAAACTGCTCTTTAAAATCAAAGCTACGTTGGGTATTATACCCAACAATTTGAAAGCAGAGGGGTATAATAACGGCTTATAAATTATGATCTATCGATCTATCGATAGATCGAGGTTTAACCATGGTTCATCTATCTAAAAAATTAATTAGTGAAAATGTATTAATGCGTATTTATCAATTATTTTTTGAAGTAATTTCGAGGTCACATTCCCGGGAAACATTTTTGATCCTTTTAGATGATATATTAACTCCAACCGAGAAAATAATGTTAGCTAAAAGAATAGGAATAATTTATCTCTTAATTAAAGAGATAGATCAACTGTCTATAGCAGACATTTTAAAAGTTTCTACAAGCACAGTATCAATTTATTCGGTTAAATTTTATAAAAGGGATACAAAAGTTATTGAGATTATTAAAAATATGCTAATCAAAGAAAAAGTACTGGATTTTATGGAAGATATATTTGCGGGTCTGTTTATACAGCCCGGTTTAAAAAAAGGACATCATAAACTGAAGTTGAATTACGAGCAAAATAAAAGAGACAGAAAATATTTGGGATGAAAATACGATCTATCGATAGATCGAGTTTAAATTAACTTATCTACTACAGTTTGAAGCACTTGACCGGGTGTAAGTTCCGATGTATCCACGACTAGATTGTAATTTTTTGGGTTAACAAAATCTCTCCGGTTGTAAATTCTTTCGAGCTTATCAAAGAGGCTGATCTCTCTTTTCGTTATTCTTTTTTTTGCCTCAGTTAAAGATATTTTCTCTCTCTGTGAAAAGCGTTTAATTCGCTTTTGATCAGTACATACTAGAAGAATTTTTAGAATTCTCGGTAATTTCTCTGCCATAATGCCGGTCATCCAGCCTTCAGCGATAAGATTTCCCTTAGTTTTTAATAAATCTCTTACCCTGAAGTCGACTTCCTTAGTGGTTCTTTCGTTTTGTTCCTGAGCTTTTTCAAGAGAGAATTTTTTAAACCTGGCGAGGTCCCTGAAGTATTGACTGGTAGAAAATACCGGCCAATTCAGTTTTTTTTGCAGGTTCCAAAATAAGGTAGTCTTGCCGGTGCAGATTTTTCCGGATATAGTAATTTTGGAATATTTCATTTTTTATGATTGAGAGTTCCTTTAAAGCCCAGTTTATCAAGGACTTTTCCTACCGTGCTCATGGGACCTGAAGCATATGTGTCAATTACAAGATCATAATATTTTGGACTCCAAAAATCATGTTGTCCGTATAATTTATGCCACTTAATTTCATTTTCTTTTTCCCTTTGTTTTATCCAAGCTTTTGCTTCTTCAACGCTAATATTTTCTCTATTTACTACCCGGTCAATTCTGACTGAATCATTTGAACAAATCAAAAGGACTTTGAAAACATCTTTAATATTTTGAGCCATAAAACCTGCCAACCAGGCTTCGTAAATTAAGTTTTTCTCTTTTTTTAACAGATCTATCGTCATTTGATCTATTTGTTGCTCATGACTATCCGATCTTGAGAGAGCGCCTTGTTTATTTTCATGTATACCATGTTGCCGATCGAACTCTCTTTGAATTGCTCCCGCATTCACATATTTCCAGCCGAGAATTTCCTGGAGATGTTTGGCAAGTGTGGTTGTGCCTACTGCAAATTTACCTGAGATAGTGATCTTACTGAATTTAAGATTCATATAATAATACGAATGCTACGAATAAAAAAAGCGAATGCCGCAAATATACTAATTCAGATTATAAAGTTCAGCATTAGTATATTCGTATGATTTGCATAAAGATTAGCATCATTCGTATTATATTATCTGTAAATTTTAATTAAGTCATTAATTGTTACAAAGACTGCTAAAGTTAAAAGCAGTGCAAAGCCTATTACATTCAGATATTTTTCGAATTTTTGATTCACTTTCTTTTTGCTAATCCACTCATAGATAACAAAGACCAATCTGCCACCGTCAAGAGCCGGAAAAGGTAAAATATTTATAACGGCCAGGTTCAAGGAAAGAAGCGCCAATAACTCGAGTACGGCATTTTTTCCGAATTTGATAGCTTGTCCGGTATATTGAGCAATGCCGATCGGACCAGCTACGTCGACTTCGGGCTTATGTAATGTTATGAGTTGAATAATTATTCTGCCAAACTCGACTACGATCTTTTTGGTTATATTAAAAGCCTCAATCAGTCCGTAAAAAGGAGCCTGATACCAGGGATATTTTTTTTCAATAAAGGGCGATGTAATAACTATACCTAAGGGTCCCTGGCCTTTTGGCGGGTTTTTCCTGGGAGTAATTAACAGATTTAATTTTTTTCCGTTCCGTTCGACCGACAAATTAACTTCCTCACCTAAAAACTTCTGGGTTAAAAGTGTCAGCTCATTTGGTGACGAAAGTTTATAATTTTTTGCGCCTTTTTGGAGTTCAACAACAAAATCTTTTGGTTTTAAGCCGGCCTCGGCTGCCGGTGAGTTTGTTTGGACTTTTTCTACAAGTACTTTATTTACCGGGGTAGGAACGCCCTGAGTGAAAAGAAATGAGATAACAAGCCAACCCAAAAGGAAATTACCGATTACTCCTGCTAATATAATTGATGCTTTTTGCCAAGGTTTTTTATAAACAAAAGCCCGATCTTTTAAGCTGGAGGTTGCAATGGGTAGGCTTTTGGTTTTATCAAGTTCATGATATTCTTCACCATATAGTTTGACAAAACCGCCGATCGGGAAAAGGTTAATACTATAGATAGTTTCTCCTATTTTTTTTCCAAATATGCGAGGTGGAAAGCCAAAACCAAATTCTTCTACCTTCACCCCGTTTTTTTTGGCAGCTAAGAAGTGCCCAAACTCATGGACTAAGACTAAAATTCCAAGGATAATTATGAAAACTATTATTGACATAAATTTAAATCATAAAGGAATTTAGAGGATTTTAAAGGAAATTAAATCTCCATAATCTCTTTCTCTTTATTTTCTCTTATTTTTTGCAGTTGGTCCATTTGTTTTTGGGATTCGGCATCAATATCTTTTTCTAATTTAAATTTTTCGTCTTCAGAAATATCCTTAGCCTCAAACATTTGCTTTACTTTTTTGCGGGCATCATCGCGAAAGTTTCTGACCGTATTTCTCTTCTCTTCGTTTTTTTGATTAACTAACTTGACAAATTTTTCGCGCTGTTCCTGCGATAATGCCGGAATTTTTACAAGAAGTCTATTTCCTTGTAGGGCGGCGCTTAATCCGAGCGAAGATTTTAATATTGCTTTTTCAATATCTGAGATAGTTGCAGGGTCGAAGGGTGTAACAGACAAAGCCGATGCGCCTTCGGTCATTATGGTTGCCAGTTCCAATAATTTTAATTTGGATTGGCCGCCGTAAGTCTCAACTGTTAAAGATTCCAGAATAGCCGGGTTAGATTTACCTGTCCTGATGGATTTGAAATCTTCTTTAAGAAAGCTAAGTGCCTTTTCGGATTGTTGTTTGAATTCTGAAATTAGAGGATCCATTTAAAGGATTATAGAGGAATTTATAGGAATTTACACTCCCAATTCCCAGCGTAATATTTTTCCTATTTTAATATTTTCGCCGAATTTTAGGACAGCCTCATTGATCAGATCGGATATTTTTTTGGACGGATCACGGATATATTCCTGCTTCAGTAGCTCTTCTGCAGTTTCAGGTTTGACTGATGCAATCTGCATACTTATCTCTTTGCCGAGTTTTTGAAATTCTTCATTTGCCGCTACAAAATCTGTCTCGCAAAGTAATTCCACAAAACCGGCTATTTTATAATTATGATGAATATAACTGAAAATACTTCCCTGCGAAGTTTCCCTCTCAATCTTATCTTTTACCTTCTCTATTCCCCAGGTATTTAATAAGTCCCTGGCTTTATTAATATCGCCCTGACTTTCTTCAAGTGCTTTTTTACATAAAGCCATTGAAATACCTGTTTCTTCACGCAGCTGTTTTAATTTTTTAAGCTCAAGCATAAATACAAGTCTTTAAAGTTTATAAAGTCCGTAAAGTCTATAAAGAAAGAAACTTTATGGACTTGATGGATTTTTGACTTTGTTTTTTGTATAAGTTTCAACGATTTTATTAACAATATATTCTACCGAAGATAATGAATCATCATTGGCCGGAATCGGGTAATCAACCAGATGAGGATCTACATTAGTGTCGGTAATTGCAATAACCGGCATTGCCATTCTCAAGGCTTCATTTACGGCATTTTTTTCTTTTTTGACGTCAATAACAAAGAGTGCATCCGGAAGTTTGTTGAGTTGAATAAGACCGCCATAAGCTCTTTCGAGTTTTACGATTTCCTTTTCCATTTCTGTCTGATCATGCTTGACGAATTTTTGCCAGGAACCGTCGGCTTTGTCTTTTTTCATTTGAATAAGTTTCTTTATATTTTTTGTAATTGTTTCGAAATTACTGAGTAGTCCTGCCGGCCATTTCGTACTGACAACAGGAATAGAATTTTGGGCGCAGAGCTCCTGAATTTTAGCCGAGGCAATTTTTTTGGTTACAACAACCAGGAAGACCTTATTTTCTTTGGCTAATTTTTCAACAAATTGTAAGGCCTCATCCAGAAATTTAACCGTTATTGTCAGATCAATAATCGAAACACCGTTCTGTACTGTGTAGATATATTTTTTGGCTTTCGGATGGACACGACTGGCTTTATGACCAAGGTGCGCTTTAACGTCAAACAATTCTTTTATTTGCTTATCTGTACTTACCATCTGTTCATTTTAACATATAAAAGAAAGATTTCCAGGAATCATTACAGAGGTAAGAGTTCACGCTTCTTGACAAAACTATACCGGACTATGTCATTGCGAGGAGGAGGAACGACGACGAAGGAACGTCAGACGTTCCGAAGCAATCCCATTAATGAGATTGCTTCGCTCCAAAACTCACCGCTCGCAATGACAATTGATTATAATCTTTGTCAAGAACTGTGAATAGTTACTTACAGAGGTAGATTTTTGAGGAATTTTCTAAACTCACCATTAATATCAGGGTGCTCAAGCGCCCTCTCAACTACTGTTTTCATATATTCGAATTTATTTCCTGTGTCATAATATTTGCCATTCTTTATCTCGATGGCATATACAGGATGATTTTTTGCCAAGATATCGATTGCTTCGGGCAGATAATATTCTCCTCCTTTTCCCGGTTTTTGTGATTCCAAAATGGGGAAAATATCCGGTGTTAATAGATATCCCGATACTATTGCCAAATTAGATGGGGCTTTGTTTCTACCGGGTTTTTCAATTAACTTTTCAACTTTCCATACTCCGGCGTCTATTTCTACACCTTGCACGTATGCATACCTTTCGCTATCCTCTTCTTTTTCTGTTTTTATACCGCAAAGAATAGTTGCTTCGTATTTATTATAAGCATCAATCATCTGTTGTGCTCTGGGTGGTGTTGACCAGACAAAATCATCTCCCCAAAGTACCAGAAAAGGTTCATCAACTAATAGATGTTTAGCTGATTTAATAGGTGTGGCATTGCCATAAGGGCCTTTTTGTCGTATATAAATAAAATTTGCAAGTTCGGCTATGTGTCTGATTTGTTTAAGCATTGCTATTTTATTTCCCTGCTCCAGATTTTTTACCAATTCCGCATTAGGTGTGTCAAAGTGATCTTCTATAGCTCTTTTACTGTAGCCTGTGACTATTATTACATCCTCGATACCTGAAGCTACTGCCTCTTCGACAACGTATTGGATTACAGGTTTATCTACGATTGGGAGCATTTCCTTAGGCATGGCTTTGGTTTGGGGAAGAAAGCGTGTGCCAAAACCCGCCGCGGGTATTATTACTTTTGAAATTCTCTTCATAGAGGGGATTTATTCAAACTGAATTGTGATTTTGTGATTTAATTTGATACCCGGTTCAACCATTGCTTCAATTTGAGCAACTCCCGGGTTGGAAGAAGTTATGTGCAAAGTTGCTTTACCGTTATTATCAGTTATCACAGTCGTTTCTCTTAGATTACCAAGTGTGCTGGTGAGTGTTACTTGTTTATTAGGAATTGGTTTGTCTGATTCGCTTACGACAAAAACATTAATTTCGGATTGAGCTACGCCGTTTGCTTTAAGTGATGAGAGAGGCCAGGCAATAATTTTTGAACGGACCGGAGAGGGAGTAAAATCTTCTTTTGCACTGGTTAAATAGCGTAAAGGATTATTAAAAATAGTAAGTCCGACAAAAAAAACAAAAGATATGAAAAAGAGCATTATGAGCGCAAGAAGTTTCTTATCCATATATAAATTTAACAGATCCCTCGCTTAAAGCTTCGGGATGAGCTAAATTAATGAACTAGCTCAATTATAGAACAACCATTATACATTTGTCAAATGACTGATTTTTCTTTCAGGATAGTCAGAACTTTTTTGTGAATCTTTTCGGGCGAGAGAAGTTTTTTATCTGCTTCGCAGTCGATCTTTACCCAGTGTTTGTATCTCTTTGCAAGAGAAAGATACATTTTCTCAACCTTTTGCCTATATATGTCATTTTCCTCATGAATATCTTTTTTATTTCCTAAAAGATATTTTCTAACTAATTTATTTTTAGTAAGTTTAATTCCAGTCTGCCACGGCACTTGTAAATAGATCACTATATTTTCTTTAGGAATTCGCTGAACTTCATACTCAAGTTGGTAGACCCATCTGATAAATTCTTCCCTTTCTTTATCATTTTCAAATTTGGCTGCCTGATATACCATATTGGAAGTGGCATAGCGATTGGCGATGATATAACCGCCTTTTGTTAGGAAGTCTTTCATTTCCTTTTTGACTGTCGAGCGGTCGAGCGCATACGCTAGTGAAGCTAAATAGGGAGACACCTGGTCTATATTGCCGAATTCCCCCCTTAAAAACTTGGCAACAGTTTTTCCATAAAAACTTTCGTACTGCGGAAAATCGAAATATTTGACAGGAAGGTTGTTTGTCTTAAAATTACCCAGCAACAATTTTGCCTGAATAGTTTTTCCAGACCCGTCTCCTCCATCTATGACAATTAATTTGCCTTTTTTATTATTCATTTTAGAGATTTACAGTTTTTTCTTCTTCTACTTTTTCTTTCAGTACGATTCTTGCTATTTTATCTTCAACCTCGTCTCTTAGCAAGCGTTCAAGATTGCGGGCGCCAAATTTTTCATCATAGCCCTTTGTAATAAGATCACTCAAAAAAGTATCAGACACATTTATTTTGACTTTATGAAGGTTGTAGATATCTTCAGAGATTTTTTGCAGCATTTTTTTGGCTATTTGTTTGGCAGATTCGGGATCAAGCCGGTTATAGGCAACGACCGCGTCAAAACGGTTAAGAAATTCCGGAGCAAAGATTTGCTTTTCGATTAGATGGTCGATAAGACTAATTGGTTTAATTGGACTCATTTGAGCAAAAAATAAATCCGATCCGGCATTGCTGGTTGCGACTATTACCAGATTTTTACAATCGACCCGTTTGCCAAATCCGTCGGCAAAATAGCCTTCGTCAAGTACGCTCAAAAAAATATTAAGCAGATCTTTATTAGCCTTTTCTATCTCGTCTAAAAGTAAAACTCCATAGGGACTTTCGCGAACCGCTTTGGCTAGTAATCCCGGATTGCCGGTGTCAAGAGAACCGATCAGTTTTGGAATGTCTGAAGTGGATTGATAATTTGACATATCAAACCGGGAGAGGTAGTTGTCTCCTCCAAAAAATATTTTGGCAATTGCTTTGGCTGTTTCGGTCTTGCCGACTCCTGTCGGTCCTAAAAAGAGAAAACTAGCCAGTGGTTTTTTTCGCTTTCCAAGCAAAAGAAATGAGCGGCGTAAAGCAGAAGAAACTTTTAATACTGCTTTTTGCTGATTAACTATTTTTTCAAAAAGCAGCTGCTCGAGATTCACAAGTTTTTCCTTAGTATTTTCGGTTAGTGTGGTTGGAACGTGAGTTTTTTCCGCTAAGACTTTATCAATTAGATCGTGTGATACTGAATTAAACCCTGATTGGTTAGCCAAAACACAGGCCGAATCTAAAAGATCAATAGCTTTTTCCGGAAAAGGTATGGCTGTGATATAAAAATCACTCTTCTCGATGGCGCTCTTTAGAGTTTCGTAAGGTAGTATGACGTTGTATCGCTCTTCGAGCGAATATGCAAGCTGCAGCAAAATTTTTTCCGCGTCTTTAGCGGAAACTTCTTTTACCTCGATCTTCGAAAATAAATGAGAAAGTCTTTCGTTAGGCAAAAAAAATTTTTGATAAAAGAAAGGAGTGGTTACGCCTATTATCTGCAGCTGATTGCTTTTGGCAAATTTTTCCAGCGAAGTCGTCAGATCGACTTTTGATCGTTCCGAAGAAATATACTTATCAACACTGTCAATAAAAATGATAATATTTTTTGCCGCAGCAGCTTCACTTAATAATTCTTCGAAAAAATTCTCCCTCTTCTGTGAGTCGGTTTCCTGATTCAATATTTTTTCCATATTGAGTAGAATGATTCTTTTGTACATAAGCAGACTTTTGGTTTTGCCTTCGTACATTTTTTTTGCCAGAGCAACTACAACAGTGTGTTTTCCTACACCCTCTTCGCCTACTATGACAACATTAGCTTCCTGGCTTTTTGATAGGGTACGCTCTATTTCGTCTATTTCGTTTTCACGGTCAACTATATTAAGTGTTTTATCCTGATAGGCTGAAGAGGTAAAATCCTGACCGTATTGGTCAAGGGTCGGAGTAAATCCGACAGCCCAATCGCGGGCAAGAGGTGGAATAGCAAAGAGGTTGGAACGCTTCCACCAGCGGGTCTTGTGCAGATGCTTCTGATAATAATCTTCAAACCAACCGGCAACTGTTTTGTAATTTTCCTGGTTTAGTAATCTGGCTCCTATAAATTTGAGTCTGGCAATTTCTTTTTTTTCATCCTCGGTTTTTTGCGTCAGACCTTCAAAGTATAAAAGCGGTATTACGAGCATATAGAGTAAAAAAATAAAAGGCAGAAGTATCAGAAGGATTGCCTGAAAAATAAAATAAAACAAAATTATTGTTGAGCGCATAATAAAACCCATTCCCATTGAGATTAAATTAAAGCCTGCTGTTGACATCCAGGAGCTTAGAGAAAAGCCTACCGTATTATCTTTTGTAACTAAATTTTTCCAGGGATAAAATAAGGTTTTTACCAGAGTCGGAACAGAGAAAAAATAGGGAAAGAACATCAGCAGATTAATAACGGCCTGATAGAAATTCGAAAACTTCTCTTTACTAAAAGAAATAAAATCCTTCTGCATATTTTCATTGTAACAAAAAAAGTATTGACATTCTGAAAAAATAATCAATAATGTATGTGTTTATTAAAAAATGAAAAAAAGAAAGATATTAAAAGGAAAAAAAATAAAAAGTAAAAAAAAATATTCTAAATTAAAACGGGTAAATAGAAACGAACTGGTTATCTATATTTTTAATGTGGTTGAAGATGAGTGGTCTTTTGTTTCAGCCATCCAACCGCTGGAAAAAAGATATGAAGCCATAAACGAATTAAATAATGCTTCAGAGTGTTATCTTTTTGCCAATGCTTCCAATCAGGAATTTATTTACATATCCCCTATAAAAATAAGTAATTCCTTTAAAAAATATTTTCAGAGTGTCTGCAATACTAAAAAGGTAGACATACTCGTTCCGACGCGTAAAACAGGCTTAGTTTGTAAAGATCTGTATACGGATAAATTTCTTTTTAACGATTTCATAAAAAAAGCCAAAAAATATAAAAAAGTTACTTTAATAAGTTATGCAACATCGCCTGAATTTTATGAGCTCAAAGAAAGATTGCTGCAGTTGAGAATTAATGTTTCTACTCCGGAAGCGCCTGAAATCGAAAATGCCTGGACCGTAAATTTTTTCGGGAGTAAGAGCGGTATCAGGCAACTCGCCCAGCAATCACGGGCCGTAGAACCTGATTTTATAATGCCTGACGGTGTAATCTGTGTCGGCAAGTTGGATGCCGCTAAAATCGCGGCCAACAGATATATCAACGAAAAAGGGGTTGTGCTAAAAACTAATAAGGGAAGCGGCGGTCACGGCGTACTAATTTTTAGGGATGGTGAATTACCGCGGGATTACAAGTCGTGTGAAAAAAGAATATATGAGTTATTATCGGAAGACGGTTACTGGGACAGGTTTCCGATAATTATAGAACAATTAATCAATGTTAATTTTAATAATATCTCATCTTTTCCAAATATTGAATTCAAAATCCACAAAAGCGGTAAGATTGAGATGCTATATTACTGTCTGATGATGGTAACCGGTGAGGGAAAATATTACGGGCTGGATATGAATGAAGAAATTCTCAACGAAAGAACTGCGGCCAGGATTATAGATACGGGTTATTATATAGCTGAACAATATGAGGATGCAGGCTACAGGGGACACTTTGATATTGACATGATTTCGTCAGGCAACAGCAAGATGTATGTTTGTGAGTCAAATACCAGAAATACCGGAGGGACAGATGTATACAAATTGACAAGGGAGCTATATGGGAAAGATTTTTTCTCCGACGCATATGTTATAAATCGCGATAACTACACATTAAAAACTCAGAAACCCATAGAATTTGACTCAATCCTTAAAAAAGTGCAGCCGGTGCTTTTTGACAAATCCAGGAAAGAAGGAGTAATTTTATCAGGCTCAGGCTATTTATCTGCCAACTCTTTATTATATACAATTTACGGAAACAGTAAAAAAAGAGCTTATAAAATTCAATCCGATCTGCTTGAAATTTTAAATTCTATTGACTAATATCATAATTTAAAATGAAAAAAATGAAAAAGCCGAAAAAAGTGGCTATCGTTCACAGTGATATCAAAAGAAAATATTTTCCAACGGAGGAACAGTATCTTACAGAGAAAGATGCTGTTAAAGATGCAAAAGTAATTGCAAAATATTTTATCAATTTGGGCATATTTCCTAAATTATATCCTGCTAATTCTGTCCTACCGCAAAAACTCAAGAAAGATAAACCGGACATGGTTTTAAATCTTGTTGGATCAATCAAAGGTGAGGAATATTTGGCAGCTTCGATACCGGGAGTGATGGAGCTTTTAGAAATACCCTATACCGGAACCGGAATTTTAGGCGAGTCACTCTCATACAATAAATTTCTGGTTAAAAAATTGCTGCAGCAGCACGGAATACCGGTTCCTCATTACCAGTTAATTAATCAGTATTCAGAAAGACTCGATCCGACTTTAAGATTTCCCCTTATTTCAAAACTTAATGAAATTCATGGATCGGTAGAGATAACTAAAGACGCTATTTCAGAAAACGAAAAACACCTGAGAGACAGACTTAAATTTTTAATTAAAACTTATAATCAATCTGTTTTAGTGGAAGAATTTATAGTGGGTCGCGAAATAACCGCTCTGATCGTTGAAAGCATGCATAAAAAAGTTTATTTAGCCGAAAGAATTTTTCATACTGAGGACAAATACGTAATAGCGTCTTATGACATTCAGTGGCGTGATAAAAAATACAAAAAATCACACTATGAAAAATTTAACGATTCGGTGCTGACTGAATATGTTAAGAAAGCTTTTGACGTGACCAGAATGGAAGACTATGGTAAATTTGATGTTAGGTTGGACGGTTCAGGAAGGTATTATTTTATCGACAGTAATTCCAATCCTTATTTCGGACCGACTGAGTTACAGGCTGACATATCTCTAGTGCTTAAACTGTACGGAGTAAGTTTTTTGGAAATCTTAAAAAGATTAATCGCCAATACAATGCGGCAATATGAATACAAAATATAGGTTGGACTTTCAACTAGTTAACTGTGATATAACGACAAGTTTATTTACGGCAATTATTTTTATTTGCAGTTTATAAAAGTAAATTATCCTACCTGTTTGCCTCATTATTTTCCTGTTTTCTTCTAAATTTGGTAATTTATGACTCTTTAAAACATAAGGTTTTTTATCCAAGTTTGCATACAGATTAATAAAATCAAAGTCCTGAATGTGTTCAGGGTATGCGGATAATTTTTTTAATACTGTATTTGTTTTTATAATTTTTGCAAAGATATTTAGCTTTTTTTCAAAAAATGCTTCTATCTCTTCCCTATTTTTTTTGGCAATAAACATTGTTCCATTACATAATAATGAATCGCAGAAACAAGGATAATTTGTATCTTTTGCGGTGGAAGGTCCTTCAATTCCATAGGATATAGTTAATTCTTCCCCGGCAAAAATATACCTCGCCGCAAAAAATAATAAATGTGCCTCATAAGGATATACGTCACAATTAGGCATGCATGAGTGGTTTATCAGGTGAACGCCGTTTTGCTTCAGATTGGGAAAAATAGAACGATACTCATCAAAATACGTAGCATATAATCCATACTTTTTTTCTAGTTTGTCCGCCTCTTCATCATTGACAATTTTTCCGAGAAAATCACCGATTATTGTGCCAGCCCGTACATCTTTTTTAGCAAATACTCCTCTACCTTTTTTGCCTGTTTTTTTTATTTCAATGTAAGAGTCCGGGAGTAAAAACATTATTTATATTTATATTAAATATTTTTTAAACTGTTTGATAGAATGAATAATTTAATAACAAACTTATATGAAAATCAAGACTATTGCCTTTCTCTACAATGTTAGGCACAAATATCCTGATCCAAGAGATTCCAGGACTCAACTGGAGGTTGATCTTGATGACCCAATTACAACCAAATGGCAGATTAAACATTTGGAAAATTGCGGCTATAAAGTAATTCCCGTTGAAGCGGATGAAAAAGCTTATTTGAACCTGTATAAAAATAAGAATAAAATAGATTTAGTATTTAATGTTGCGGAAGGAATTTACGGTAAAGACCGCGAAGCCCAGCTGCCGGCGATCTTAGAAATGCTTCGTATTCCCTATACCGGTTCTTCACCGCTAACACAAGCTTTAGTATTAAATAAGGCAAAAACAAAAGAAGTTCTTCTGGCAAATAATGTACCAACTCTCCTCTTTCAACTTTTCTCAAATAGTGATGCAAAGTTAAATCCAAATCTGCACTTCCCTCTTATTGTTAAACCTGTTTCCGAAGGCTCGGGAGCAGGAATTAATAATAAAAGTGTTGTAAAAAATGATAATGAATTAAAAAAACAAATTAAATTTATGCTAAAAACTTTTAAACACGAAGCCGCAATGGTAGAACCTTTTTTATCCGGACCGGAATATTCTATTGCAATGTTGGGAAACCCACCCCGTATTTTACCTATGATTTCACCCGATCATTCAAAACTGCCAAAAAATATTTTGCCTTTGGATTCATTTGAAGTAAAATGGATTTTTGAAGAAAAAGAAGGAAATACGGATTATCTTCGTTGTCCTGCACCCATGCATAAAAAGCTAAAGAAAAAAATTGAAATCAATTGCCTAGAGTTATGGCGGGCTCTTAATATTATGGACTGGTGCAGGGTTGATTTGCGATTGGATTATCAAAGTAATCCGTTTGTTCTTGAAGTTAATTCTCCGCCCGGTATACTTCCACCCGAAGTATCTACAACATCTTATTTTCCACTTGCTTGTAGAGCAGCCGGTATTGCATATGAAGAAATGTTGAAATTAATTATCGATTCAGCCGCAAAAAGGTATTCTTAGATTTTACTAAATATAAAACTCGATCTATCGATAGATCATATTTATTCAGGTTAATAGTCACAATTTGTATTGTGATAAATATATATGCTAATATTTATACATGTTTGATTTGATTATAATCGGCGCAGGACCCGCAGGGCTTACTGCCTCAATTTATGCTTCGTGTTTTGGATTGAAACACTTACTGATTGGAAAATTAGTCGGCGGACAGATGACACTAGCTCCGGATATTTTGAACTACCCCGGTTTTACTGAGATTAACGGACAGGAATTAACTAATAAAATGTTGGAGCAGGCAAAAAAAAGAGGCGGTGAAATTTTAACAGATCTGGTAATTGATATTACAAAAGTTGAAACGGGATTTTTATTGAAGACGGAACAAAACAAAGCTTTTGAAACTAAAACAATTATATTGGCAACGGGTGTGGAAAGAAGAAAATTAAATATTCCGGGTGAAAATGAATATGTCGGAAAGGGTGTTGAGTATTGTGCCAAGTGCGGTAAGTTTGATTATCTTGATAAGACGGCGATAGTGGTTGGCGGTGGTAATGCTGCGGCTCAAACTGCTGTACAGGTAGGACATTCGGCAAAGAAAGTTTTTATAATTTATCGGGGTACTGAACTCCGCTGTGATACGGTTTGGGCAAAACATATTGCCGAAAATCCAATGATTGAAGTAATTTACAATTCGGTACTTACTGAAATTTCAGGAGATGGTCAAAAAGTTAACTCTGTAAAAATTAAGTCGAAAAATTCGCAAAACCAGGAAGAATTAAAAGATTTAGTAATCGACAAAGTTTTTATTGAAGTTGGCGGAGTTCCCGGCACTGCTCTACTTTTGCCTTTGGGAGTAAAAATGGATCCGGGTGGGTTTATCGCTGTTGACGAACGATTATCAACTTCTGTTCCCGGAGTCTATGTTGCGGGAGACGTGATAAGTCATAAATACTCAATTGAGCAAATAACGTCTGCGGTTGGGTCTGGCGCGCGCGCTGCAAGTTTGGTTTTTTCCTTCCTTAAGCAATCTTCCGCTCCAACTCTCTGGGGAAGTAGTCAGATTAAAAGAGGTTAGAATAGAATTAGTTTTGTGTTATAAAACACAGATATACTATTCATAAAACCACAACCAATCGGGATCTTTAACTTCTTTTATCTTTGGCCACCAGAGTTTGAGATTTTTTTCAACTTCTTTCACTTCCCACCAACCTTCAAAATATTTATAGATGATTTCATCTTCGACCAGATCTTTAGTTCCAAGTTTCACTTTGACCGTATTTTCTTTTCCCTGATCATTTTCGACTTTGATCAGTGAGGTATCAATGTTGGGAGAATATCCTTTTTTCCAGTTTTCAAAAGTCATTCCCTCGGTAAACTTTTCCCCAAGTAAGGCAAAAGCTTTGTCGAGTTTTCTGATTTTGATATAGTTGTAGAAAGCTTCGACTGTATCCAGCGGACTTTTATTCGGGTCAAAGACAATTTGTTTAATATCTTTCAAAGGATCGTTCGAAGCAAGCATTTCCAGATATTTCTGTTTGAAGGAATTGGAAGAGATTGCGAGTCCCAAGCCTTCGGTTCCGGCTGTATTAATACCGACAAAGTCCCCGTAGATAGTTATCAAAGGTCCTTCGCTCATTCCCGGATTAAGTGTGGAGTCGATCTGTAAATATTCCAGACCTCCCGCATCCTTGATAATGCGCTTGGCAGACAATGAACCTTTTTTGACGGTGACGTCGCCTGCGATTCTGCTGCCGAAGGGAAAGCCGAAAGCCAGAACTTCGTCGGTAGGACTCAGGTTATCGCTGTTGCCCCAGGTAATGGCGGGTATTATTTTTTCGACTTTAAGAATTGCCAGATCCGCATTTTTATCGGCAAAAAGGATTACCGGAGTTTCAAAAGTGTTGTCAGAGAACATGATTTTGGGAGCAGGTTCAAATTCAATGACGTGAAAGTTGGTTAAAATATGACCATTATCATTGACCATAAATCCCGATCCCTCGCCTTCACCGCCGATCACCCTGACTATTGAAGGCTTTACTTTTTTAGCTGTTTCACTTTCACTGCAGGTGAGATTTTTTGCACCCCCGAATTTATTTTCCAATAACTGCAACCTGCTGTCATTAATTTCCGAATTCAGAATATTTTCAGAGTAAATTTGAAAAAAGAAAAAAGAAGCGGTAACCATAAAAATGATACTAAAGATATTAAATAACAGTTGGAATTTTCTGATTTCGATAATTTTGTAAATTAACCGAAAAATAAAATCCAGGACTATCGTGCAGCTAATAAAGATTAAGATTATTGCGATTTTGTCTTGTGTGGGTGACGGATCCTGAATTGTAGTAAGTGAGATGATAATAAACCAGACAGGCAGATTGATCAGTAACAGATTGACTATAGATTCTGAAAGCTTGGAATGTTTATGCTTAGTAAACAAAACAATTGCATTCAAAAGCACAATTCCGATACCTACATAAAAAACATAATCTTCTGTAGTATCCGTCAAGAATATTAAAATTAAATACAATAGGTCCAGAGTCCTAACGAACTTTCCAAAACCCAGTTTTGGTTTATTTAGCTTTTAAATCACCTCTCCATTCTGCCGTAAGAAAGTTTGAAAGTCAAATATAGGTAAGTTATTTTAATGAAACTATTAGTATAGTCCAATCAAACATGTCAACTTATAAGATTATCACAATGACTTAAATCAATTTTTAGTGTAGTTAGTATAGACCGTATCAATAACATCTTTCACCCCTGGGGTGTGGAACTATTTGACAGTCTTCATCGTAAAAAAGACTAGGGTGGGTGGGAGTCTCTGGAATACCGTGTTCCCACAACAATACTATCTAGGACCGGAAGGTGTAATGCCCCAAACCCACCCTTCTTTTTAATCTTAAACAAACTGCGATCGATTTAAAAGAAATACTATATTATGGAGAGCTTAACACGTAAGGTGTGGAACTATTGCTAAAAAATAATTTTATAGTATTATGTTTAATAAATATGACAGTTCGGCCTGATTTATCCGCTGATGTTAATAAACGATTTACAGAATGGCAAGCGTATAGACCTAAAGGTGCGGCAATAGCAGTAGAAACGCAAGAAGCGATTAAGAATGTAACTCAAGCTTTACAAGGCATTATTCCTGAAGAAAAAGTTAAAGCTGCTATTGGGAATGCATCAAATCCAAATGCAGTATCCCGTGCAGTCCGTGGCAGACTTCCTCCTTTGTAAAAAATATTTTCTTTGTCATTTTAAATCTTGCTAAGCTTGCCAATATCTTCTATTCCATCCCAGGGGTGGAAAACTATTTATGACCTTGCAATTAGAGCCTGTCGATATCTGCCTTTTTGTTATTATAGTATATAATACATCCATGAATGTATATGCTTCGAGTGAGGTTAGAGTCCATAAAGCTCCAAAGATCTGGTCGTGGATTTCGGGTATTATCTATTTTGTAGATTATTTTGATGTAGAATCTCAAAGAGAAACTCGCATAGGAAAACTTTATCGAAATAAGTTTAGACCAGCTAATCTTAAAGAAATAGTCAAAGAAAAAACAAAGGCAGGAACTGTGACCACACCGATAAATGAATCATTGTTAAAAAAAGCAGGTATTTGAGTTATACAGTTAATTTTCTTTTGACCGTTTCGATCAAAAATCTAGTGATATAACAGTTCATCACGCTTCCCGCCCCGCACTTGGGACAATTTGGTTTATTAAATTTCAAGATTACTTAAATGAATATTAAAACTCTTGAATTATTCTTAATGTCATTTTAAAGCTAAATGCCAACCTCTTTCACTCCAGGAGTGTAATTAATAAATATCTGCTGCCGTAAATAAATGGTTTTCTAATTGTGAGAGAGTGATTTTTGTATTTGCTATATTTATTTATAAAACTTTTCATGAACTTGTTTGATTAAAAACACTCCATAGTCAATATCTTTTTCATCAGTAAATTCATAATCTGAAATGTGCTTATGGTAGTATTCAAAGCTATTTTTAAGATATTTTACTTTTTTTTCAGGGTCTACTAAGTCTTTTGGTTGGACTCGATTTAACCGAATAATTAATTTTGATTTCCTGATTTTTACTCCTATTACGACCTGATTGCCAATTTTAAATCCAATATAGTATTTTTGTGGACTTACAGTGAAGCGAGCGTCAAGATTAAAAATTTTTTCTTCCAGAATTTCATATAATTCTTTACTTTTTTCCCAACCTTCTTTAAAATGATCAGATATTGTATATTTTTTTACCTCTCGGCTGACAGATTCTATGGTTTTACTTTTAGAAACAGTTTTTATAGACTCATTTGTATCTGGTGATTTCAGTTGGTTATACAGAAAAATATCGTTTTGATAAAGTTTTGCTTCCCATAATTCTATTGGTAAATCTCGAAAGTTTATTGCATTTGATTGGTACGAAGTAAAATCTTTTGCAACAAATATTACTCTTGATTGCGTCCAGTCTACATCCTCTCTTTTTAAAGATTTATTATTTTTTTCATTATATTCCAAAATAAAATCGGCTTTATTATTTAAAAGTAATGATAGATAAGAATATCCTTGATCAATCACACTAAAGCTTCTATCTTTTTTATATTCAACAATGACAAAAGATGAATTTTCTTCATCAAAGGCTAAAGTATCAATTCTAAAATTATGTAAGGAAAACTCAGTAGAAACAAATTTCAAATTAAATATTTTGTTTAAATTTTCTTCAGTAATACTCTGAAGCGTTTTTTCTTTAAAATCTTTAGAAACAATCGGCTCTAAGTTGTCATTTTGCAGTTTAAAAAGCGGCATAGATACATTTTATCACTTTTCCTGCATTTAAAGTTTATAAAAGCCTGTTGTATTGATGTTATACTTTATTTAACAATTTGTTGGCCTATACCTCGATTTTATCGGGACATGGCAAAAAATGAAAATATGAAAAAAGAAATTAAAAAACCACGAATTGCTATCTATCAAACTCTTGGTGATGAACAAAAAATTAGTGTCAGAATTGAAGACGAGAATGTTTGGTTGACGCAAAAACTAATTGCGGAACTTTTTGATGTCGATGTACGCACGGTTAACGAGCATTTGAAAAATATATTTTTGGAGCAAGAGTTGGCTGAAAATTCAGTTATCCGGAATTTCCGGATAACTGCCGTGGACGGCAAAGATTATGACACAAAGCACTATGATCTCGATGCAATTCTGGCTGTTGGCTATCGGGTGAGATCCCAACAGGGAACGCAGTTTCGCAAATGGGCAACAGAAAGACTACGGGAATATCTGATCAAGGGTTTTACGTTGGATGATGAAAGGCTTAAGCAGGCCGGTGGCAGAGCGCGCTACTTTCAAGAACTGTTGCAGCGAGTGCGGGATATTCGAAGCAGTGAACGGTTGTTTTATCAGAAAGTAACTGATATTTATGCGACGAGTATTGATTATAAACAGGACGCAAAGCTTACCCGAAAGTTTTTTGCCACTGTGCAGAACAAAATGCATTTTGCGGTACATGGACATACGGCAGCCGAGATTATAAATAAGCGGGCGGATAGTAAAAAGCCATTGATGGGTCTGATGAGTTTTAAAAGCGATTATATTACCACTGACGATATAGTAATCGCTAAAAATTATTTAAATGAAAATGAACTCAATCAATTAAATTTGATAGTCTCTTTATATATAGATTTTGCCGAATTGCAGGCAAGCAGTGGTCGCCTTATGAAAATGCAGGATTGGATCAAAAAACTTGATGAGTTTTTAACAATTAGTGAAAAGCAACTTCTTCACAGTGCCGGCAGGGTGAGCGCGAAACAGGCAGAAAAGAAAGCCTTAGTAGAATATGAAATATATCGCAGAGATCGGGACGCAAACTACATTTCTGACTTTGACCGGGAGATTAAAAAACTCATGAAAAAAGGTAAAAAATGAATTATATTCCTTACAATTCGATTGCCTAAATCCCGATTTTATCGGGAAATTGTGGAAAAAAACCTACAGAAGCGATGAGAGCTTCTCGTCTAGGAACATTACGCGGTCATAATTCGAAAGGGTTATGGATAATCTCGAAAGAGAAAGCCAGCTTGCGGGGAGCTTTTTTTCTTGTTATCAAGTCTGAATTAAATTTATCAGTTTTTTAAACATATACATTTTATTTCTCTTTTGATTCGACGTTAGCTCTTTTATTAGATCCGCCTTTTGAAATTTTGCAATTAAATCAAAAAGGGTTTGGTTATTTTTGAATTTGATAACTTTTCTTATCGATCTTGAGGTAAAAATCGGTTGCTTAAACAAGGCGTGGAAAAAAGACGACGCATAAACCGATCTCAGTTCAGGCATTTTTTCATCAATTGAGTTATATAGGTTATTAATTTTTTGAGCTAAAATTTGAGCTTTTTTTGCCTGTTCTTCCAACCCTTTTAGAAAAAATAAAATCCAATTAAACCACTCATTTTTTAGACTTACATTTCGCAGAAGTTGATAGTATTCCTCTCTATTGATCTCAAAATATTCGCTTAAATATAGGTACGGATAAGAAAGCAGTTTTTTATCAAAAAGAAATAAAGATATTATTAGCCTACCTATTCTACCGTTACCGTCCATAAAAGGATGAATTGCCTCAAATTGATAGTGAGCAACAGCGATTTGGACAAGACTGTCATGTTCAGCATCTGAGTTAATATATCGTTCTAAATTACTGAATAATTCCGGAATAAGAGTGGGTGGTGGCGGTATGAATTTTGCTTCCTCAACCGGTGCGCCAGGTTTAGCAATATAGACAATATTCCTTCTGAATTCACCCGGAGCTTTATTGTGGCCACGAACAGATTGCAATAACGCCCGATGCAATTCCTTAATAAAATTTTCCGAAATCGGTCTTTTGTCCAATAAAGAAACACCTTTTTCTAATGTCTTTCTATAATTTATTATTTCCTGAATGTCCATATCTTTTTTTGACTCTTGTTTTATATCTCCCTTAGCTTCATATTTAAATACATCGTTAATAGTTGCTTGGGTTCCTTCTATCTGTGAACTCATTACGGCCTCTTTTGTTAGTAAAGTTCTTTCAAGAAGCTGTGGATTAATTAATTGCGAGAGTAATGCGTCAAGTTTGGCTATTTCCCTGTGTGATTTTGTAATCTGTGTTAGTAATGGCTGATAGTCAATCTTTATCGGTAGCTTTACCGGAATAAATGGGTTATTCATAGTAGATTATGGAATTGTATAATCCAGTATGGTAGATTATAAACATTTATAATCTATTTTTCAAGTTATTATTAGATTAAGCTATTTTAGTTTCTATTCACTCCTGATTAGCTTCGAAAGAAAAAATTTTAGTGCATGTATTCTAGCATTTTTCTTACTTTTTTAATTTATAAAGCCTGTTGTGTTGATGCTATACTTTATTTAACAATTTGTTGGCCTATACCTCGATTTTATCGGGACATGGCGAAAAATGAAAATATGAACAGAATAAAAAATATACAACCTAATGCTCAAATTACCATCTACGAATCAGATGACGGCAAGGCGCGGGTGGAAGTACGCTTTGAGAATGAAAATGTGTGGCTGACGCAGAAGCTGATTGCTCAACTTTTTGAATGCAGTATTGATAATGTTTCCTTGCATCTGAAAAACATTTTTGCCGAAAGAGAACTTGATCCGAATTCAGTTGTCGAGGAATACTCGATAACTGCATCGGACGGAAAAAAATATAAAGCTAAACACTACAATCTGGAAACTATTATCGCTGTCGGATATCGTGTAAATTCAAATCTAGATATTTTGAAGAGCTCTTGCAGCGCGTCCGCGATATCCGCAGTAGCGAGCGCATGTTTTATCAGAAAGTGACTGATATTTATTCAACCTCGATTGATTACCGAAAAGACGCGAATGAAACTGATCTATTCTTCAAAACCGTGCAGAATAAAATGCATTATGCCGTGACAAGTAAGACCGCGGCTGAAATTATTTCTGAACGGGTAAGCAGAAATAAAGAAAATTTTGGTTTGACAAACTTCCCGGGATATCATCCCATCAAACGCGATATTTTTATAGCGAAAAACTATCTTGATGAAAAAGAACTGGAGCTTTTAAATCGCATTGTTGACGCGTATCTTTCGTTTGCCGAAATCCAGGCTCAAAGTGAAAAAGCAATGAAAATGGCTGATTGGATTAAGAAACTTGATGAATATTTGGCTCTTATGGGTAAAGGGATTCTTAAATATTCAGGAAGCGTAAGCGCAGCGAGCGCTGAAATGAAAGCAAAAAAAGAGTTTACTTATTATAAAAGAAATGTGGACAAAAAATTTATCTCCGATTTTGATAAGCTTGCAAAGAAACTGCTGAAAAAAGGTAAAAAATGAATTATATTCCTTACAATTCGATTGCCTAAATCCCGATTTTATCGAGACATGGCTAAAAATCTGGTAAAGGGACGGAAGCTCTTCGCTGTTTTTTGTTGCGTTTAAATTTTTTATTCTCGCATAGATTATTTGAAGTTCCAATATAAAGCTTTTTATCTTTTAAGCTTCGTAGAATGTATAAATAGGACATTAGTGACTGCTGGTGGATTTGAACCGCCAACCCCTTCGATGTAAACGAAGTGCTCTACCGTTGAGCTAAGCAGTCGATGTGGACTAGGTGGGTCGCCTTGGAATCGAACCAAGCACCTCTTTCTTATCAGGAAAGTGTTCTACCGATAAACTAGCGACCCTACTTGTAACTCTGGCAGGCGGGTCAGGACGGTGCTCCCCGCCCCGAAGACTCGCTCCTCGGGAGTGCGAAGCTGAAAGTCTCCAGACCGAGGTAAGAGTTCTTCTGGGATACCACTGAGCCACACACCCTATTTTGTGATGATATTATACTTATTTTTAAGGTTTCTTACAATTAAATAGTTTTTTAAATGAAGTATTTTTTTTGAAGCTCCGCTAGATTAATAACATCTTTTGTGCAAATAGAAAAAAATCTAAGTGCGGCGATTTGTCCAAATTCTCTGCTGGTTTGACAACAATCTTCCAAGACGAAGACATCGTATCCAAGTTGTGATCCTGTTATAGCTGTTTCTCTTATGCAACAATCCGTTTGGCAGCCAACCAAAAATATTTCAGTAATACCCATTTTTTTTAATAGATGATCTAAATTACTCTGCCAAAATCCATCAAAACCTCTCTTTTTCACTATCAAATCTTTTGATGTTGGCTTGAGATCATTAATAACCTTAGACTCATTTAATTTTTCAGTAGCTTGTTCCCGGTAATTTATTAATTTGTAAATAGGGTCAGTAGTTCTGAAAGCGGAGTTAACATAAATAATCGGGATGTTTTTCTTTCTAGCCAGATTTATTGCTTTTTTAATATTCAATATTAGTTTTTCGCGACTTTCAAGAGGAACAAGCGGTTTTTCACCGTAAATATAAACATCAATCATGTCGGTTATTAATAATGCCTTGTTAGATTGCATAAGGTATGGTATTTAGTATAAATTTACATCTATAGTAAAATGACATAATATTTATTCTATATTTATAACCTGTAACAACGAATTTAAATATCCCATAAGAATGGTATAATATTTAAATGGTGGAATCAACTCGTCTTAAATTACAATCAATTTCTGAGCGTTTACATAGTATTCCTAATAACGAGTCATTTAAATTTAATAACCATTCGGCAATTTTTTTAAAAGGAAAGAGTTTAACCGAAGCAGATCGGGATATTATAGACAGTACTATTTCTGAAATAACAGCTAGAACATACCCCAAAGTTTCTATTTCAATACAAAAATTAATTAAATTTTATAGTGATATTGATAATTATAATTCAAGAGAAAGAATTTTCACTGATTGGTGGTTTTTGTTAAATGAGTTTAAAATTCCAGTTGCATACGCGACTGCTTATGGAGGAGGAATTGCAAGAAAACAGGAAAAAAATCAAGCTTATAAAGCTCAACCGCGGTTATTGTATACTGGTGAGGCTGAAGCAATTTTAGAACACATGCTCTTTTTAGCTCCTAAAGTTTTTGAAAATAAATTTGACTTTCCTTTCGTTGTTGACAGAGATCAAGTTGATGTAAACTCTATTGATGGAATGTTTCATAGAATTCTTCAAAGACCTTTGTATTTATATACAGCAAAAGGATCTTTTTTGCCATTTATCGATGAGGTTCGAATGACTGTAAATAATAAAACCTATAGGCCACCAACAAATCTAAAGTTACCTGAAAATTTAATATTGAGGCGTGCACTAAGGAACGATTTTGCCCCTCTGAAAAAGTTTTTAAATAAAACCCATCCTATTAATTCACTTGATGAAAAATCATTAGATGAGGATAATGGCTTATTTTATATTATTACTCCGGTTGGCAATGATCAAATAATTATAACTTCTGCCGGCCTAAGTTATCCAACGCAAAAGCCTGACGGCTCTTATTTGATTTGCGCTACAGATTTGGCCACGGACGCAAGTCCCGAGTATCGCGATAAAGGATTAGCTACTTTAGCTAGAGCAGCTACATTAAATCATTTACTGATGGGGGGTGAAAACGGTAACTACTGGTTTCAAGGAGATAGAAATTGGGAAAATGCAGTGGTTGTATCTGATATTCCATATCAAAGAATACCGGCTATTAAAATGACTAAAAATCTAGGCTATTCTCAGGTTATGATAGGTGATAGGCCATATATTAGAAGATGGTTTACTGCGGGAATTATGCCTAAAAGATCTCAATACATAATGAATGATTAACTTAACTATTGATCTATACAAATAAAAATACCATAATACTTACATGATTTACTTTTCTGAACTGAAAGGAAAAAAAGTGGTTACGGAAGATATGATTGAAGTAGGACAATTGGAAGATCTTATTTTTTCTGCTACTGAAAAGCCTGATATAACTAAAATAGTTGTAAGCAAAAAAAATAATAATGCTCTGGTTATACCTTTTTCCTTCGTTTTGAAATTAGATACATACATTACTCTAAAAAAAGATTATCTAACTGTTAATTTAGGTGAGAATGAACTCTACATAGTTAAAAATATTCTTGATAAACAAATTATTGATATTCAGGGGAATAAAATTGTGCGGGTAAATGATGTTGCAATTCAGGATAAGGCCGGAATGTACATTGCAGGAGTTGATATTGGTGTTTTGGGATTGTTGCGCTGGTTTAAATTAGAGAGATATTTTAATCAAATTGTTAGAAGTTTGCATCTTAAACCGGTTTTACAATTCTTATCATGGGCTGATATTCAGCCTCTTGAGTTGGCGCGTGGGCAAGTGAAATTGAAAAAAGATGAAAAAAAATTGGAAAAAATGCGTCCAGAAGATTTAGCTGATTATTTAGAAAAAACCAATCTAGTCAATGCCAAAAAAATTTTAAATATATTAGATGAAAAATTTGCCGCCAGTGTAGTCGGTAATTTAAATGTTAATTACCAGGCATCGTTATTTAAATTATTTACTCCTGAAAAAGCCGCGCGAATAGTATCAGCTATCGATCCGGATGATGCTGTAGATGTGTTATTAACACTAAGTGAAAAAAAGAGAAATCAAGTGATGAGTTTTTTGTTGGAAAAACAATTTAAAGAGTTAATGCATTTAATAAGCCTATCTAAGACTCCAATTGGTAATTTAATATTACCGGAATTTATTACAGTGAATTCCGAAGATAGGGTTAGTGATGTGATAAAAAAAGTAAAAGATGAAACCGCTGATTTTTCTTTTTTACAGCATATTTATATAGTAAATAAACAAAATGAATTAATTGGTGTCATTAATTTGCACGAATTATTATTGCAAACCCCCGATACGCCGGTTTATAGATTTATGATTCAAAACGTCGTTGTAATTCATCTGACGACTCCTGGAAGAATTGCACTAAACAAATTAATTAAATATAAATTAAGCGCACTTCCGGTAATAGATAATAATAAACACATGGTTGGTATTATTACTATCGTCGATGTGATAAATGCCTTTAATCAGGGATAAAAATCATCCAGTGAAATTGATTTAATTTTATATGAGGAATTTGTGGGCGAAATATAAATATAGATTAATAATATTTCTGGGAGTTTTTGGACCGGCGACGATTTCGGCTATGGCTGATAATGATGCGGCTGGTGTGGCGACAAATTCTCTTGTGGGAGCACAGTTTGGTTATTCGATCTTATTTGTACTACTTTTTGTGACAATTCTTCTTGCCGTAACTCAGGAGATGGGAGTCAGGATAGCGTCTATTACCGGAAAAGGGCTTGGAGACATCATAAGGGAAAGGTATGGTGTGAAAGTGGCTCTTTTTGTGTTTCTTCTGCTTTTAATAGCAAATATGGGTTCGATTTTAGCAAATTTTTCTGCACTCAAGGTTGTATCGTATATGTTTAACTTGCCGTTGATACCGATGATGGTCATCATTATTATTTTATCTTTTTTAGTAGTTGCAAAAGGAGACTATAAGACTAACCAAAAAATTTTTTTGTTGGTTACCGTATTATATGTGAGTTATATAATATCTGCTTTTAAAGCGGATCCTGACTGGAAAAGTGCAATATTTAACCTTTTTATACCTGTACAGTTAAAATTGTCAAAGGAGTTTATTTTTGCCTCAATCGCACTTTTGGGTACTACGATAACACCGTGGGGTCAGTTTTTTATCAACAGCTACATAGTTGACAAAAAAATACAGCCGGATAAATTAAAATATACCCAGTTTGAGGCATACACTGGCTCTTTTTTAGCCAGTTTTTTTTCTTTTTTTATGATAGTCGCTACTGCCTCGACTCTTTTTGTTCATGGGATAAAACTTGCTTCAGGAGAGCAAGCTGCTTTAGCAATTAAACCTTTTGCAGGTGAACTTGCCAGTTTTTTGTTTGGGTTCGGACTTTTAAATGCTGCGATTATGGGAATTATTATTATTGCTTTGACTACATCTTATGCTTTTTCCGAGTTTTTTGGTTTTACAGGTAGTCTTGATGCTCCTTATGAAAGAGGAAAACTTTTTTACGGGTTGTTTCTATTCCAGCTAGTAGTTGCTGCATTGATCGTAATTTTACCTTTTGCCTCACTCTTCCAAATAGTATTTTATACTCAGTCACTCAATGCTCTTCTGCTTCCAATAATTTTTTTCTTTTTATTAAAAATAACTAATAATAAAGAACTAATGGGTAACTTTATAAACAATAAATGGAATAACTATTTTACAATAATTTCTTCTGTTATAATAATTTTTGCATCTTTTTTTGTATTCATAAGCGCTTTTTTAACTTAATTAATGAAAAAATTAATCGTAGTTGCCGATGTTGCGGCCGATCCGCTTTCCTGTCAGGAAATAAGGTCATCTGTTGAAGGTTATTTAAAGGATCACAACGGAGGAGTTATTACATTTATACCATCGACCCCATCGACTATTCACACCGCTTTTCTTGTTTCACAAATTGTTGAAGTTGAAGAAAGATTTGGTAAACCGCTGGAAACAGTAATATTGCAGAATACCGATCCTCGATTACATTCGGATCATCCTTTGCATAATGCAGAAGGCGCCAAGCCCTTAATTATTAGATTAAAAACGGGAATATATTTGACCGGTCCGGATGCAGGTTATAATTTTTCATTAATTAAGAATAAAGTTGAAGAAATTTTCGAGTATAAGGGATTGAATACGGAAGGTCAGTTTCACTCAAGGGATCTATATCCTAGGATTGCTGCTCATTTAATGGACGAGATGGAAGATGAATTGGAACTCGAGGAAATTTCCGGAAATATAATACCGAGACTTGACGGTCATTACGTGGCTCATATAGATAATTTTGGGAATATTAAGACGCTAATTCCACATTCTTTTTTCAAAGGTAAATTTGAATATGAAGAATTAGTTCCAATAACGATTAACAATGTAACAAAAAAAGCAAAATTTGTTACCAATTTATTCGGCGGTGAACCTGGTGTGTTGGTAATTTATCCTGGTTCTTCCGGAAAGTTTGACGATAGATATTTGGAAATCTCAATTTGGAGACACTTTACCGAGAAAAATCCGGAAACTGGATTGCATTTTTTTAATTATCCGCGACCTGGAATGGAGATTAAGATTAAAGTTAAATAACTTCTAAGAAAGCTTCTTAAGAAATTAAAAAAATTAAAATTTTAATTTTTTAGTCTACTAAACGGGTTAGGAGAATAGAAAAAGTTTAAAGTCCTCTATGGCTCTCCCGAGCTTAAGACGGACTAATTTTTTTACTAAGAAAAAAATTAGAAAGGAGGTGATCCATCAGCTCCTTCCAGAACTGATACCTTGTTACGACTTAACCCCCATCGCCAGGGAAATCCTCTCACGATAAATCGAGATTCAAATTTCCGCGACTTTGTTGGCTTGACGGGCGGTGTGTGCAAGAGGCAAGAACGTATTCACCGCGGCATAGCTGATCCGCGATTACTACCAATTCCGTGTTCATGAGGTCGGGTTGCAGACCTCAATCCCCACTGAGAATAGATTTAAGGGATTAGCTCGACCTTGCGGTCTGGCAAAACCCATTGTAGCTATTCATTGTAACATGTGTGTAGCCCAAGGTATAAGGACCATGCTGACTTGACGTCTGCCCCTCCTTCCTCTCCGACATTATGTCGAAGCAGTCTCCGCTGACAAATATAACAGCGGATAGGGGTTGCGCTCGTTGTCCCACTTAAGGGTACTCCTCACGGAACGAGCTGACGACAGCCATGCAGTACCTGTCCCGACCTTCTTGCGAATCTTTTCTGTTTCCAGAAAAT
>Ga0155835_106_pt1 | contig 43925 bp, 45 predicted proteins | sample RifCSPlowO2_01_FD_107489 | JGI IMG/M metagenome (GOLD analysis project Ga0155835, IMG submission 107489) | Candidatus Roizmanbacteria bacterium RIFCSPLOWO2_01_FULL_35_13 | reverse complement strand
TTATTGAAAGGAATTATAAAACAAGCAGAATCTTCGGAAAAAGAATTTATTGCCCTTAAATAATAAACATTTCTCTGCTAAAATGCAGCTATGTCCTTCGACAAGCTCAGGATCATATTTAGTTTTAATCTAAAAATATGAATGATCAGGTGAAATGTCCCCATTGCGGTAAAGTATTCGAAATGACTCAGGCGATCGCTCATTTAGTGAAAAAAGAAAAACTCCAAGTCGAAGAAGAGAGAGTAAAATTGAGAGCTGATGCGCAAAAATGGCGCGAAGAACAACTAATAAAGTTTGAAAAAGACAGTCAAAAGAAAAATAAAGAACTGGAAGAAAAAATGAGGCAGAAAGTTAAAGAAGAGATGGATTTGCAGATAAGAGATAAGAGTGAAGAGATAGGGGAGCTGCGCAAACAAAACAAAGGCCTGCAAGATCAGTTATTGGAGCTGACAAAATCTATCCGGCAGTTGAGAACGGAAAATGAAATAAGAAGACTCGAGGATGAGAAGAAACTTCAGGTAAAAGAGGATGAGATCAGGAAAGAGGAGAAAAAGCGCGCAGATGAATCAAACAGAATGAAACTTCTGGAGTATGAGAAAAAAATTAATGACGTATCCAAGGTCAACGAAGACCTGAAGAGAAAACTGGAACAGGGATCACAACAACTACAGGGTGAAGTCTTAGAACTGGAGCTGGAAAATATATTGCGAAAAGAATTCCCTTATGACGAGATTAAAAAAGTATCAACGGGAGTTACAGGAGCCGACGTAGTGCAAACCGTTAAAAATAATTACGGAAAACCCTGCGGGATAATTATCTGGGAATCAAAAAGAACCAAAGCTTGGAGTGACGGATGGATAACAAAATTAAAAGAAGATCAAAGGCGGGTTAAGGCAGAAATAGCCGTTATTATTTCACAGGTCCTTCCCGATGGTGTAAAGAGATTTACTCAAAAAGATAAAGTATGGATAGGTGACTATGAAAGTATTTATGGATTGGGGTTATTATTAAGAAATACTTTATTTGACTTATCCGCAGTCAAGTCATCAGTAATTGGTAAACAGGAGAAAAAAGAAATATTGTGGAACTATTTAACCAGTACGGAATTCCGCCAAAGGCTGGACGCAATCTACGACAGTTATAATCAGGCAAAAGTGTATTTGGATAAAGAAAAAGAATTTTTCCGGAGAAAATGGGCCAGAGAAGATAAAAATATTCAACTTATGATGGAGAGTTTATTAGGTGTCCATGGCGATCTTCAGGCTATAATCGGAAAGTCATTGCCGGAAATAAAAGGATTTGATATGCTACCTGCAGGAAATAAAGAGAAGAATGATACTTTATTCTAATACAGATATGAAAGAGAATAGACAGTTAGACGACTTTTTTCACAGCGTATCCCGATTTATAATAATTGTTCCAATTATAATTGTTGTTGTAGCAATTTTTTTGAAGCTGGTAAACGGTACTTCCCGGCAGAAAGGGTTTAAAGAATATAGTTTAACTCCTACCCCAACGAAATCACAAAATATTATAGATAGTCTAAATATGTCTAAAAAATCCTCTCCTTCAGCAAAGTTTAATTTTACCGGCCCGCTAGTTTGCGATTTTACCTCAGACGTTGTCAATGTAAATGCTTATGTAAAAAACAAAAGAATATATATAAAAATGGATGAAAAAAATATAATCAGTAATTATCTTTTGAACGGGGACTGTGTTTATATTTGGAAGAACGGAACTTATTCGGGAGAAAAGGTCTGTGGTATTTCACAACAAGTCAGTATTTTTGAAGGATTATTAGCATCAGGCTTTCTTGATCCAAACATGATTTTTGGAAGTTTAGGTAAACTTTTTAATCTCCCAAGCATTGGAGGATCTCAAGATACTTTAAAATCGGCTATGAGCACATGTAAGAATGAAGAAGTGCCTGAGACGATAAAATTTGATATTCCGAAGAATGTACTGTTTAAGAATAAAGTTCTTAAATAATTTATTGTTTTTTAGGACTTTTTGATTTATAATATGTGTTGCTCTGGTTACTGGAGCGACTCGGTACCACCCTTTCCCATCCCGAACAAGGAAGTGAAACGAGTCAGCGCCGATGATACTACCCGCTTCGGCGGGAGGGAAAGTAGGTCGTAGCCAGGGCTTTTTTTGTATGCCCCTTCGCTTTCAAATTGTAAATAATACCTAACGAAGCTTTGATTTTCCCGTAGTCCGTTTTTTTAAATACTCCGGTTCTATTTGAAAGCTTCGGAAGGCATATGCCAATTGTAAAATTTTATTAAATCAAAGCGGAGTGGTATATAATAAGTTTAATGCATAATTTAAAATCTTCACACAGCCTATTTCACTCATTCTGTATCAAACCTAACTACCGTTTTGAGACACAACACGCAAATGAACAAATAATACTGGTCTTAAGAGCTCATCCAATAACCCAACTTCCCTGGATAATTAACAGTATTGTATTATTTGTAGTTTTAATTTTCTTAAATTTTGTTTTTTTTAATTTTCTTTTGCCGGCACAAACTTTTTTTGCAAATTTTTTTGGCCTGGCTTTTATTTTTGCCTATATCTGGTTTAATTTTTTGAGCTGGTTTTTTAATGTCGGTATCATCACTAATGAAAGGATAATCGATATTGATTTTCATGCTGTCATCTACAAAGAAGTAACAGAAACCCAGCTTTCTAAGGTTGAGGATGTAACCGCAAAAAGCGGCGGATTCTTTGCTTCTATTTTTAATTTCGGAAATGTCTTTGTTCAGACTGCCGGGACAGAGATTAATATTGAGTTTTATAATATTCCAAAGCCTGCTGAAGTTACTAAAATTATCAATAGTTTAATTCCTTAATTTATGGATTTCAGTCAGTTCATCAATCAATTTTTAGGCCGAGAGATATTTACTTTATTTTTTAAAGTATTCAGTGTAGTTTTCTCGTTACTATATTTGATTTATTCTTTGGTTATCTATAAGCAGACTCAGGTCATGACGAGAACTCTTGAAAGTCAGGAAACGACTTTAATCCAATTGATTTCTTTGATACAAATAATAATCGGGTTAGCCTTATTGTTTGTCAGTCTTTTAATCGTATAAAATGCTTAATCAAAATTCGGCTGCATATACAGGTAAAGAAAAAACAGGAGGCTTTTCCGGCGTAATAGCCGAAAACAATTTTTTGGCTGTTTTTGAAATAGAAGAAGGAATAAATTCAGATCAGGGAAAAGAAATGCTCCAAAAAATAAAAGAGGAAGTGCCAACTTCAGTAATTGAAAATCTGGGATCTTTTGATCGTTTTATCTCACAAGTTATTACTAAATATAATTTTCCATCTTCTTTTTCTTTAGCTGCAGGATATATAAGAGAGAAAGTAATGTATCTAAAAACCGGAGGGATGGGTAGAATTTATCTCAAAAGAGGAAATAATTTCGCTCAAATTATTGAGAATGACAATAGCGCTTCCGGTTATATCGAAGCAGGAGATTTTTATATATTTACGACTAAAAGATTTATTGATGTTTTAGGTTCGGATATTGAGTTAAAAACCGTATTTGACCATAAAGGACCTGCCGAGTTAATTGAGGATTTTAAATCTTTGTTAAAAGAAAGAGACGATGCTGGAGCCGTTTCTTTGTTTACTCAATTTAAGGAAGACCAGATTGAAGAAAACAGATTAATAGAAGCAGAAGAGTCTCCCAAGGAAAATTCTTTTTTAACTTTATTCAAGGATTATTCGCAAAAAATCGGTAAGAAAAAAATATTAACGTTTACAGCCGTTATAGCGATTCTTTTTATATTAATCTGGAGTGTAGTATTGGGTTATCAAAGACGAAGCCGGTCAGAAATTAATAAAAAAATAAAATCAACAAAAGAGCTGGTAACTCTAAAATTAGACCAGGCTGAAGAAGTTGCCTTTCTTAATTTACCAAGATCAATGAATTTGCTGTCCGAGGCAAAGCAGGAAGTGGAAAAATTAAAAAAAGAAATAGGCGATAGAAGTAAAGAAATAGAAGAGATGGAAAATCTGGTCAAAAATACAGAAAGTAAAATAGTTAAGAAGGAAGACAAGAATTATGAAGAGTTTTATGACTTAACTTTGGATAGTAAAGGAGCTAAAGGCGATAAATTATATTTAGAAAAAGAAAACTTAAGTATCATTGATCGGGGAAAAGGAACGGTATATATTTTATCCCTAAGTAAAAAATCACTGGATAAAAATAATTCATCTGAAATAAAAAAAGCCAGTGGAATTGCGGCATATCAGGATTATGTATTGTTTTATGTCGAGGGAGAAGATGTTTTCAAAATCTCAATTGATGATAAATCTAAGAAAGTAATTAATAAAGATAAAGATTGGGGAGAAATAAATGATATGTGGATTTATAACGGCAATCTTTACCTTTTAGATTCGGGGAAAGGTGATATTTATAAATATCTGGTAGCCGAGAACGGTTATTCGGAAAAAAACTCATATCTTAAGGGTAATGCCGGGAGTATTAAAGGAGCAAATTCTATTGCGATCGATTCCTCGGTCTATATAGGTTTAGACGACGAAATTATTAAATATACAGCCGGCGCAAAAGATGATTTTTCCACTTCCTGGCCTGAGAAAAATGTCAAGTTCACTAAAATATTCACAAGCACTGAAGTTGAAAAGGTTTATGGTTGGGATAAAACCAACGGAGCAATTTATGTTTTAGGAAAAAACGGGACCTATGAAAGACAGATCAACTCAAGCATTCTTTCAAAAGCCTCGGACTTCGTTGTCTTCAATAATTCTGTCTATGTTTTAGTTGGAGAGAAGATTTATAAAATTGGATTGGAATAACTAATCTTTATTATTGGTTCATGTCTATTAAAATAAGTCCAGGATTAAGGAAGCTTTATGCTGAAAAAGTTCTTGAATTGGCAAATATTGGTGCGGGCGCAACTTTATTTAGTCAGTTCCTGACAGAAAAAGGATTTTCCTGGTTGTCAACCTTTGTTGGATTTGGTATTATTATTGTAGGTTACGTAGTAAGTTATTTATTATATCCAAAGAGATTAAAACTATGATTACCCCACCAATCGGTTTCATGATAGGAATAATTATTTTTATGATATTACTCGCTATCGTTGTTAACCGCTTTTCCAAATAAATAATTTTTACTGCAAGAAATCTTTCTCTTCTTTTTTCAGGGAAGCAACGTAAGCGGCGGGAATTTGATAGATGTATTCTGAAATTGAAGTTTTTGCCAGATAATTATTTTCATCCTGGAGATAAAAAGCTATAGTTTTTTCTTTACCTACCTCCTTAATTTTTATAGACAAGGTTTTAACTACAGGAATAACTTTTTCTTTTGAAAAGATATCTTTAGCTTTTAGCGTCTTTAAATCATTAATAAAAAAATCAACACGATCTTTTTTAGCGATTTTATTGTCAATTTTCCAATCTGACTTTTCCTTTGTTAAAAAGATTTTTTCGAGTTCGGAATCAATTTCTATTGAAGTAATTTTTGCTTCATCACTTACAAAATGTACTGAAAGATCGCGATAATCGTCTGGAGTAAAGACGTCATTAAATCCTTCAGCTACAAATGCATTATCTTCATTATTAATTCTTACATAGTTGTTGGAGAGTCCGCTTGTGCTTCCAATATATACTACATATATTTTTTCTTCGGTCTTAAGTTCAATTTTTTGTTTATCTATGCCTAGTTCTCTATGTTTATTTTTATTGCTTGACACAACACTTTCTTTTTTTAGATTGATAAAACTCTCGATGATTTTATTTATTCTTTCATTGTCGGCTAAAAATTCATCGTCCTCTTTTTTTACATACAAAGCTTTATCTTTTTTATAAATGTGCGTAGTTTTGTCTTTGGTTAAGACAATCTCGCTAATTTGGTTTTTTTTAAGTGATGAAAAAGGCTGATTGGTTTTTTGCGGCAAGTATTTTGGCAGTTCGTTTTTTAAGAAAAATATAGCAAATACAGCTAAAAGAGCGATTAATAATTTTATAAGTCTTGATTGATTGTTTTTCATAACTGTCGGCTATGGTAGAATATTATATCACCATGTTAAAGCAGGAAGATGAAAAAACATTAGTTCGAAGAATTATTCAAAGAGACGAAAAAGCCCTTCTTTTTATATATCAAAAATACCAAAAATCCCTGCAAAACTTCATTTACAGAAAATTAAAAGATTATTCTATAGCCGAAGAAATAAGTCAGGATGTTTTTATGGACTTTATCGAAGCACTCAGGGATTTTCATTTTCAGAGTTCCTTAAAGACCTTTCTTTATTCCATCGCAAGAAATAAAACGATCGATTATATAAGGAAAAAGAAACTTAAGAAGATTTTATTTTCTGCTCTTCCAACATATTTTATTGAAGGTTTAAGGACAGTATTTATAGATGACGAACTTGAGAAAAAAGAACTATCCGCAAAAATAAAAAAAACACTGGAAACGCTTCCAAATGATTACAGGATTGTTTTAGGACTCAAGTATGTGGATGGGGAGAGAGTTAATAATATTGCTGAAAAATTATCAATAGGTTTTAAGGCAACCGAAAGTTTATTGTTCAGAGCAAGAAAAGCCTTTATTAAAATTTTTAACACTTTGCCTTAGTTATCGTCATTCTGGGGAGTCAGGCATTACGTCGGACGACTCCAGAATCGTTGTTTAAAAATAACTACGATTCCGGACAAGCCGGAATGACAAATGAACATTATGAAAACATTGAATTATAGACTAAAACAAAAATTAGACGAAGTGTATACTGTGGAACCAAACAATCTTGGATTTCCTTTATTGACTAATTCATATCACAATGTAACTAAGTTTTTTAAAACAATGCCGTTTATTTTTGTTATACCCTTATCATTTATTATTGCCGGAATTCTCTATTTTGTTTTTGGTACTTTAGTAGTCAAGTTGGCGACTTTACTACAGTATGGTTTCTGATTTTTTAACTTCTTTAATTTTAGTTTTAAGAAATTGCGTTCTCCTTATTTTTTCTCCCTACCGTACCATGAGGAAGATCAGCGAAGAAAAAGATTACGGGCAAGTATTTATAATATTTTTAACCATTTTTTTATACTTCAAATTTGCTTATTTTTTAAGAGATAAACCTTATCCTGCGACATTAACATTCTTAGTATTTATCTTACATATTTCACTTACCGCTGCTTTTTTTTACTTTTTAAGTAAAGTTTCGATAAATAAAAATAAATTTTCCAGTTTTATTTTTACTATGTCTTATTCTCTTCTACCTACCCTGATATGGTTTGCCTCAAATTCTCTTTTATATGTTTTTATTCCTCCGCCAAGATCATTTTCAATACCGGGTAAAGGCTTCAGTATTTTCTTTATATCTTATTCGATTAGTCTTTTAGCCTGGAAAATAATACTCATGTATCTGGCATTGCGTTTTTCCACAAAACTGGGTTTTTACAGAATTATTTATATGTTGTTACTTTTTCTGGTTTGGTTTATCCCTTATTCAGTTTTACTCTTTTACTTAAAAATCTTCAGAGTACCGTTTATTTAGGTAAGGAATGATTTTATACCGCCTGACGACATAAATAGATATGAGGTTATCCCAATTTAAAAACCCGAAAGAAAGACTGAAATATTTAGAAAACGAGTTAAATATTAAACTTTCTTATGTTGAAAAAGCACTGATCGAAGACGAAAAAAATATTAACTGTGAGAATTTAATCGGAGCGACGACCTTGCCTCTTGGGGTAGCAGGACCGTTAATAATTTCCTCCGTCGCTACCCACTTCGCTGAAGCTTCAAGGGTCAAGAAAGCTTTGGAGGACAAGAAAAATTATTATATTCCGTTAGCTACAACAGAGGGAGCATTGGTCGCATCCGTAAATAGGGGTTGCAAGGTTATTACATTATCAGGAGGAGCAGTAGTAAACGTTCATAGAGTCGGGACAACCAGGGGCCCGGTTTTTTATACAGGCGGAATTAAAAAAAGCAACCTTTTTTATAAGTGGATAAAAGAGAATGAAAAAAAGCTCGGAAGAATAGCAGAGAATACTTCTTCCCATTTGAAATTTATAAAAGCCGGCGTCAGGTCTTTGGGATATTATGTCTATGTCAGGTTTTATTTTAATACGGGAGACGCAATGGGAATGAATATGGTAACGATAGCTACCCAAAAAATTGTCGAATTTATTGAGAAAGAAACAAATGTAAAGTGTCTGTCAGTTGCAGGCAACTTTGATATAGATAAAAAACCTGCCTGGTTAAATTTTATCAGTAATCGCGGAACAAAAGCCTGGGCAGAAGTTGTTCTTCCCAAAAAAATTATTGAGGAAGTATTAAAATCGAATGCGAATAATATTTTTGAAGTTTGGTTGGCTAAATGTATGTTAGGATCTGCAATGAGCGGTTCACTTGGTTTTAATGCACAATTCGCTAATGTTACTTCGGCTTTTTTTGCAGCAACAGGTCAGGATTTGGCTCATACGGTAGAAGGCAGTATGGGGATTACTTTTGTAAAACCATTAGAAAACGGAGATCTTTATTTTTCAGTTTACATGCCGGCGATAATGATCGGAACAGTGGGTGGAGGTACAAAATTAAAAATTAAACAGGAAGCGTTGTCAATAATCGGAGCAAAAACATCTGAAGAATTGACTGAGGTTTTTATAGCTACAGTGTTAGCGGGAGAAATTTCTCTTCTTTCTTCTTTAGAGGAAGGAACATTGGCTAAGACACACGAGAGATTAGGAAGATAGTAGAATGTCATTCCCGCGAAAGCGGGAATCCAGATCCTGAAACAAGTTCAGGATGACATGATTAAATAGATTCCGGATCAAGTCCGGAATGACACAAAATTATGATAGGTATAGTTTCCTACGGTTTTTATATTCCAAAGTATCGAATAAAAGTCGAGGATATTGCAAATACTTGGGGTAAAAATCCGGAAGATGTAAAAAAATCACTTAAAGTAAAAGAAAAAGCCGTAGCGGGAAATGACGAAGATTCATTGACTATGGCTTATGAGTCTACATCTATGGCTTTGAGTGATCTAAAGTTAAAAAATGATGACATCAAAGTAATTTTTTTTGGTTCAGAAACTCCTCCTTATGTAGTTAACCCGGCATCAACTATTTTAGGCGAATTTTTAGGAATTGATCATAATTATCTTGCCTATGATACGCAGTTTGCCTGCAAGGCAGCAACCGGAGCAATGATTTCCGCAGGTTCATTGGTTAAATCCGGTTATACAAATTATGCATTAGTAGTTGCATCAGATAAAGCAAATTCCAAGCCGCACGATCCTCTTGAATATACAGCTGCATCCGGATCGACAGCTTTTCTGATAGGAAAGGATGATGTGATTCTGGAAATAATAGATCAAACTTCCTTTTCATCTGATACTCCGGATTTTTGGCGGAGAGAAGGAATCAGATACCCTTCACATGGAGGAAGATTTACCGGCAAGCCTTCTTATTTTTTTCATATTCAGGAAGCTGCTAAAAGCCTGCTAAGTAAAACAAAAATGCAGCCTTCTGATTTTGCTTATTCTATTTTTCATATGCCAAACGGCAAATTTCCCCGTGAAATAGCTAAATCCTTAGGTTTTGTACCGACTCAAATTGAATTATCTCTAACCGTGGATTATTTAGGAAATTCTTATACTGCCACAGCTTTAACCGGATTAGTATCGGTATTGGAAAAAGCTAAGACGGGCGATCTTATACTTTTAGCTTCTTATGGATCAGGAGCAGGGTCAGATGCTTTTATATTTAAAGTTACAAACAATCTTGACAAGAGAAGAAGAGTTTTCAAAAGAATAGTTGAGGATAAAAGATATATTGACTATCCGAATTATTTAAAGTTTATGGGAACAATATAAATGTGATACGGATCTACAGATTCTATGCGGATCTACCTGTCCGCAATGCTACGCATAGCGTTGCAGGCGGGCGGATATGCGGATAAAAAACATCCGTAAAATCCGAATATCTGCATTATCCGAATAAGATTCGTAATCCGTATTAAATTTATGATTTCAATCATTGACTATTACACTACGCAGTTTGGAGAACTTTGGGATAAGTCTCTGTCTGATTTAATAGAAGAAGCATTAAAAGGTGTTTTGAAAAATTCACAGCTCGATAAAAAACAGATCGACGCAATTTTCTTTGGTAATATGCTTGCGGGCGTATTAGAAAATAATCTGCACGCGCCTTCAAAAATTGCCGAAATATTAGGGGTTAATATTCCTATTTTTAGAGTTGAGGCAGCCTGCGCATCAGGAGGAATAGCTTTTCATCTGGCAAAAAATTATCTTGATGCAAATCCGAATAAAACGATTCTGGTAATTGGTGCAGAAAAAATGACTGATTATTCACCGGAAGAAACAACTTCAGCTTTAGCTTCGGCTGCTTCAGGCGAAGAACAAGAGGCGGGTCTGACGTTTCCAGGTTTATACGCAATGATGGCAAATTATTACTTAGAAAAATATAAATACAATGAAGAACATCTTGCTTACGTCAGTTTTAAAAATCATTTTCACGGAACATTAAATGATAAGGCTCATTTCAGGAGAAAAATTTCTGTTGAGCAAGTTTTAAAAAGCCCATACATTGCTTATCCTCTTAAAGTTCTGGATTCGTCTCCAATTTCAGATGGAGCTTCCGTAGTTGTTTTAACTAATAATCAAGTTCTGGTAAAAAAAAATAAAAATCAAGTTAAGGTTTTAGCTTCAGAAGTAGCAACTGATACTTTATCTTTAAATAAAAGAAAAAATATCGATGAGATTTTAGCAACTAAACTTGCAGCGGATAAAGCTTTTGCAATTTCTAGAATTAAGAGAAAAGATATTAAGACCGCTGAAGTTCATGACTGTTTTTCCATAGCCGAGATTTTAGCAATGGAAGATCTTGGATTTTGGAAAAAAGGCGAAGGAGGACAGATGATAAAAAAGTTGTCGACTATGTATGGTAAAAACGGAGATTTAATAGTTAATACATCCGGGGGGCTTAAGGCATCCGGTCATCCGGTTGGAGCAACAGGAATAAAACAGATCGGAGAAATTTATTTGCAGCTTACAAATCAGGCAACAAACCGGCAGGTAAAAAATGCAAAGTTTGGATTGGCTCATAATGTTGGCGGCAGCGGAGGAACGGCAGTAGTTACTATTTTAGGAACTTAACGCAATTGTCATTCCCGCGAAGGCGGGAATCTATTTAATCTGGATTCCGGATCAAGTCCGGAATGACAAGAAAAAAACATATGATATCACCTGTTAAAATTTGGCGAAGACAAAAAGAAATAAGAAAACTCTTAGGTCAAAAAGGGATGATCTTAACCTGGACTATAATTTATACACCCGGATCTGAATTTAAAAAATATGCGCCTTTTCCTGTCGCTATGGTGAAATTAGAATCGGGTGAAAAGCTGACCGCCCCGCTCGTTGATTACGAAAAAAAAGATCTGAAAACCGGAAAAAAAGTAAAAGTAATTTTAAGAAAAGTCCGTGAAGGTGATCGCGAAGATGTTCTCGTATATGGGATTAAGCTAAAGCCAATTTAATGTTGTACTGTAAATACTACAGTCCTACGTAGGATGGTAGTATTTGTCATTAATATCAATGAAAACAATTTCATATTCTGCACCGGCAAAAGTTATTCTATCCGGAGAACATGCAGTTGTATATGGTAAACCGGCCATAGTCGCAGCATTAGATTTGAGATTAAAATTTAGCCTGTGGGAAGATAAAAAGAATCCCACTGATAAAACGATTTTACTGATTGTTGAGAAAGTCAAAGAGTATTTAAAAAAGCAAAAAATACCTTTTAAAGATAAAAAATTTAACTTCAAATTTGAGTCTAATATTCCAATAAAACAAAGATTGGGTTCTTCGGCTGCTTTTTGTGTTGCTACTGCCGCTGCTCTTCTGGAATTTTATTCAGGGAGAGAATTCGATAGAGAAACTATAAACAATATTGCCTATCAGACTGAAAAATATTTTCATATTAATGCTTCGGGAGTCGATAATACAACCTCATGTTTTGGCGGTTTAATTTTTTATAGAAAGGAGTTTGAATTTTTAAAAACAATATCAGCTTTAAATTTTAAAATCCCCAAAAAAATAGAGGAAGGATTGTATCTGGTAGATAGCGGTAATCCGGTTGAGTCAACAGGATATATGGTAAATAATGTAGTAGGCGAAAAATATAATAAATCTCCGAGACTAACTGAAGAAATTCTGAATGATATTGAAAAAACAACTAAAAGAATGGTTGTTTCAATTGTAAAAGAAGATAAAGAATTTTTTGCTAAGTCTTTGATAGATAGCCAGATTTTTTTAGATATGCTAGGGGTTGTTTCAAAAAAGGCTAAAAATTTATTAAAAGATTTAGAACCATACGGATATGGAAAAGTAACCGGAGGTGGAGGAAAAAAAGAAGGGTCAGGCTATATGCTCTTTTTTGCAGACAAGATAAAAGAATTTGAAAGTTACTGCAAAGATGAAAATATTGCTTATTTTAAATTTAAACAATCTTACGAGGGCGTAAGAAAAGAAGTATGAAGATAAAAACATCAGCACCGGGGAAATTAATGCTAATGGGAGAGCATGCTGTGGTTTACGGTTATCCATGTATTGTTACTGCGGTTGATAAGCGTCTTTATGTAGAAGCGGAAATTTTTAATAAAAAAGAAGATGAAATAGTTACACCGCAAGTTAAAGAAAGCAGATTTGTTTTAGAAACGTTGGCTTATTTCAGAGAAAGATTTAAAATTCATAGACACATAAAGATAACAACGAAGGGAGATTTTTCCCACAATGTAGGGTTGGGTTCTTCATCGGCTGTAACAGTGGCGACATTTTCTGCCTTAAGTTCATTATTTAATCTCAATTTAACGAAAAAGGAAATTTTTGATTTAAGTTATACAGTTACATTAAAAATTCAGGGGGTCGGGTCAGGATTCGATATTGCGGCAGCTACATATGGCGGGACTTTGTATTTTGTTAAGGGCGGAAAAATTATTGAACCACTGGAAATTAATTCTATCCCATTAGTTGTCGGATATTCCGGAATTAAGGCAGATACACCCTATTACGTTAGAAAAGTGGCAGAGGCATTTAAAGACAGAAAAAGTGAAATGGTGACAATCTTTATTCAGATAGCCGATTTGGTTAATAAAGCTAAAAAAAGTTTAACAGAAAAAGACTATTTAACACTTGGAAAACTTATGACTAACGACCAAAGTTTTTTAAAGAAGTTGGGAGTCAGTATTACGCAGCTTGATGAAATGATAAAATCAGCTTTAGATTCAGGCGCGTACGGGGCAAAGTTATCAGGCGCAGGCGGAGGAGATTGCATGATTGCATTGGTCGCAGAAGAAAAAAGATCAGTAGTTGAAAAAGCGATAAAAAAAGTTGGTGGAGAGATTATTAATGTTAAAAATAACGCTGAAGGTGTAAGAATAGAAAAATAATATGCCAAAGGATGATCAAAAGGAATTGTTTGTGGTAGTTGATAAGAACGACAGAATATTAGGACACAGAACAAGATATGATTGTCATCATGACAAATCACTCATACATAGAGGGATAGAAATAGTAATTTTTAATTCAAAAGGAGAAATTCTTCTACAAAAAAGAAGCAAGAAAAAAGATTTATATCCGGGACTTTATACGGTTTCCACAGGTGGGCATGTTACTAAGGGTGAGTCGTATCGACAGTCTGCCGAGAGAGAATTAACAGAAGAATTAGGGATTAAAGTTAAACTCAAAATGAGAAAGAAACTTATTCTGGATAGTGAATGGGAAACAGAGTTGGATGTGATTTACAGCGGGATTCATGATGGTCCATTTAGTTTGGATTATGATGAAATTGAAAAAACAGATTTTTATTCTCCAAAACAGATTAAAAAACTAATCAATAAATTAACTCCATTTTCATTAAAAGTTTTAAAGGAATTGAATATTATATGATCCATTCGGCAAGCTCAGGATTAAAAGCTACTGCAGTTGCTCCTTCAAATATTGCGTTCATAAAATACTGGGGGAAAAAAGACGAAAAATTAAGATTGCCTGTAAATGGTAGTGTCTCAATGAACTTGAGTAATTTATTGACAACTACAACAGTAGAATTTGATTCTTCTTTTAAGTCAGATGGAATAACGATTGATGGTAAAAAGGAACTAGGCGTGGGATTGGAAAGAGTAGTTAAACAATTAGACAGGGTCAGGAATATCGCGAACATAAAATATAAAGCAAATATTATTTCAAAAAATAATTTTCCCCGCGGAACCGGTTTGTCATCGTCTGCATCCGGATTCGCTGCTTTAACTTTGGCTGCATCTAAAGCTGCAGGGTTAAATTTAAACGAAAAAGTGTTATCGATTTTAGCCCGTCAGGGATCAGGATCTGCCTGCCGGTCAATACCGGACGGATTTGTTGAGTGGATGGATGGAAATTCGAGTGAAACTTCGTTTTCCGTTTCAATTTTTCCACCGGAGCATTGGAATATTCTTGACATTGTAGTAATAACCAGCAGAGAAAAAAAGAATGTATTGACTACGGAAGGACAAAAATTAGCCAAGAGCAGCCTCTTTTTTCCTGTCAGAGTGGAAAAAATAAAAGAAAAAATTAATCAATGCAAAAAATTAGTAAGGGAAAAAAAATTTACAGAATTTGGTGAACTAATTGAAGCTGAGGCACTTGAATTGCATGCAATCATGCTAACTTCAATACCTTCACTTATTTATTGGTTGCCGATGACAGTTAAACTAATGCACGCAATTAAACAATGGAGAAAAGACGGAATAGAATCTTATTTTACGGTAAATACCGGCCAAAATATGCATATTATTGCAGAGGAGAAAAACAAAGATCTACTCATTAATAGATTAAAGGGTGTTAAAGGAATTTATAGGATAGTAATAAATAAACCGGCAAAGGGAGCGAGATTAATAAGTGAGCATTTATTTTAAAGTGGGAAGATTAATCTGCCATCCGTTTGGAGTTATGGTTACGATTTTCAGGATATTACCTGCTATAAGTGTGAATAGAGTCAAAGAAACAATAACTAAAAACATTCCGATTACGGCATTGGTAATTTTGCTTTGAGCTTTACTGATTTTTTCCTTTTCGCCTCCGGATGTGATCCAGTCAAAAGCTCCCCAAAGCATGTAGATAAGTAAAAATAATCCGGCTACAATAATAAAAAGTCTAATTGCTCCGCCGATAAATGTTCCCAGATCGGTGGGTGCACCTTGGGGTGGAGCGATTGTGCCAAAGATATTTGCCTGTGCTAATTCCATAATTATAAGGGTGCAGAAATTTTAAAAATTGTAGTAATCAGTCTTACAAAGAGCAAACTCAAAATTACTAAAACCAATCCGAATACAGAGTATGTCATTATTTTTTGAGCTTTGGCAACATTCTCGGCATTTCCGCCTGCCGTAATCCAGGTGTAAGAACCGTATAAAAGCATTATTAAAAGTAATATTGCCGCTCCAATGATTAGTGCAGGAAGAAATACATTCATCAGTTGCCCGATAGTTGCAATTTTTGCAAGTGGATTGATATTTTTATCACTTAAATCAAGTGCATAGACATCCATATAAATTAGTTTATATAAAATGATTTTTTAAGTCAAGCAAGATATAATGTAATACTGATCTACGGATTCTATGCGGATCTACGGATATGCTGATAAAAAAATAATCCGTAAAATCCGAATATCCTCGTCATCCGAATGAGGTCCGTAATCCGTATCACAAATATGAATATTCCAAAACATGTTGCCATTATTCCCGATGGTAACAGAAGATGGGCTAAGAAAAGAGGACTTCCTTCTTTTGAAGGGCATCGATTCGCCGCCCAAAAAACACTCCCAAAATTAATTAAAAAAGCAAATGATCTCGGGATAACATATTTTACTTTTTGGGCAATGTCGACTGAAAACTTCGCTAAAAGAAGTAAGCTGGAGCTCAATGGTTTATTTACTTTGATGAAAATAATTTATAGATTAAAACGAAATGAAATCATGAAAAATAAGATTCGGGTAAAGATACTGGGTGATATAAGTAAGTTTCCCTCTGATATCCAAAAACTTATCAATAAGGGATTGTCTGAAACTGAAAAAAACGATAAAGGTTTTTTAATTTTTGCCCTAAATTACGGAGGCAGAGATGAAATAATAAGAACGATTAATAGAATATCCAATATCCAATATCCAATATCCAATTTGAATACAGATAATTTTGGTCAATTCTTAGATACCGAGGGAATTCCGGATCCGGATTTAATAATACGAACGGGCGGAGAAAAAAGACTTTCTGGTTTTATGCCATGGCAGAGTGAATACAGCGAACTTTATTTTTCCGATTTATTTTTCCCTGATTTTGATGATAAGGAGTTTGAAAAAGCCATTAAAGATTATTCTTTAAGAAAAAGAAGATTCGGCAAATAAATTATGGATAGTTATAATATTAAAAAATATTTAAACGATTATTCCCAAAAAATCCAACCGCTTCTCAGAACGTACTTAATAAATAAAATAAAAGAAGCGAAAAAGATAGGAGATATACCGGTAAAGTTTTTAGAGAGTTTCTCTCAAATGGTAGTAAGGGGAAAAAATGTTCGAGGAGCTTTAGTCGTATTAGGATATCAACTAGCAGGCGGAAAGGATATGGCCTCAATATATGATGCAAGTACATTCATCGAAATTCTTCATTCAGGAGCCTTAATTCATGACGATGTCATGGATAAGGATGATATCCGCCGGGGTTTGCCAACCATTCATAAACAATTTGAAAATTACGGTAAAGGAAATGGCAAATCATTTGCGATCTGCGCCGGTGACATCGCTTTTTATCTGGCTTGGGATAAGCTCCTGAACAGCAATTTTTCCAATGACAAATTGATAAAGGCAGGTAAAATTTTTGTGAAATACGCTCTAAATGTAGTGTATGGTCAAGCATTGGATCTGATCAATAATGTAGGTAACAACTTTAATCAACAAGCCATACTGAATGTTTTTAGATTTAAAACTGCCGAATATACAGGTGTTTTACCCCTTCTAATCGGTGCAATTTTAGGCGGAATAGAAGATGAAAAAAAATTAGGAATTCTTATGGAATTTGGTCTTGATCTTGGTTGGGCATTTCAGATTCGGGATGATATTCTGGGTTTGTATGGAAATGAAGAAAAAATCGGTAAACCCGTTGGTTCGGATTTGAGAGAGGGAAAAAAAACTCTTTTTATTTATTACATTTTAAAAAATGGAAATGATATGCAGAAAAAGTTTGTACTATCGGTATTGGGTAATAAAAATATAAGCGGCAATGAAATTAGTAAAGTACAAAAATTATTTAAAGAGATTGGAGCGTATAATTATGTAATGCAGCTTGGTTGGGATTATGTTAAAAAAGGTAAAGAAACAATTCCTTTGATTACTGCCAATAAAAAATTACAGATTCTACTTGCCTCTTTAATTAAATATATCATGGAGCGAACAAGATAGGGTCAGGATTTACGCAGTCATTCTGGGGAGCGATGAGTTTTGGAGCGACTCCAGAATCTAACAACGATTCTGGACGCGCTCGTACCTTGCTTGCCAGAATGACGTTACAACCGTTTAATTATTTAAAGGTGCGTAGTTATGTAAGGTTTGTGTATAATAATTTTCATGTTTACTCCTTCTTTTGTTATCACTAATAAGATTCTTAATAACATTTCAAAGATTGAGGCGGCGGAAGAAGTCATAAGACATTCACCGCTTTTGCCTCTGTGGGAAAAAGAGTTCAGGGACGATGCTATTGTCAGATCGGCTTATCACGGAACCCATATCGAAGGTAATGCTTTGCAAAAAGCAGATGCTAAGGATATATTGGAGGGCAGAGACGTAGTCGGAAGGCCAAGAGATATACAGGAAATAATTAATTACAGAAAAGTTATTGAATACATAGACGAGGAAGCCGTTAAAAAAATTGAAAAAATAACTGAACAGATTATTAAAAAACTGCATAGGATTATAGCTTATAAAGTTGTAACTCCTGAACTGACCGGTGAGTATAGGGATAAACAGGTTGTGGTCAGAAATTCAGAGACCGGAGAAGTAACATTCAGACCGCCCCCTCCTTTGGAGATACCATTTTTAATGCGGGAGTATCTCTATTGGTTAAACCGGGACGATAAAGATTTGCATCCCATATTAAAGGCCGGTATTGCCCATCATGAACTTGTACGTATTCATCCTTTTATAGACGGCAATGGCCGGGTAGCAAGAATACTCGCTACTCTTATACTTTTTCTTGGTGGTTATGATATACGGAGGTTTTTTTCGCTCGAGGAGTATTATGATAAAGACGCAGTATCATATTATGAAAATCTGAAAAAGGCATCAGCGGGTAATTTATCTTCCTGGCTTGAGTATTTTACTTTCGGAGCTAGTGTCGAGTTCACAAAAATAAAAGAAAAAATACTAAAACTTTCCAAAGATGTCAAATTAAAAGAAAAATTCGGTGGTAAACAGATTTATCTGACTGAACGCCAGGTTAAAATTGTCGAATATATCCAGGAAATAGGCTATTTACAGAATCAAACATTCCCCACCCTTTTTTCAAATATTTCGGAAGATTCTGTATTGAGAGATTTGCAGGATCTGATAAAAAAAGAACTTATTAAAAAAGTAGGAAGTACTAAAGCAGCGAGATACGTTATGGTTTAATCTAAATTCAGAAGTTATCCGTTTCGTCATCGCGAGGAAGTGACGATTAGTCACTGACGAAGCGATCTCTACACTAATGAGATTGCTTCGCTTCGCCGATTTTGACCCAACTTCGCTCGCAATGACGAATTATATATAATAATATCAATGATTGAAAAATTTTTAGACTTAATTTATCTCATTTTTCTCTTGCCCGGTCTTTTTTCATTAACTCTCGTTGCAGAGGGGGTCTATAATATCTCTCGCCATGAGGAAGGTTTTTTTACTTTTACATTGGGAATATTATTTTTGGCCGGACTCTTAATCGCATATTTATTTTTATTTATTAAATGATTTTATGTCATTCTGATCCGCCGGCTGGCGGAGAAGGATCTAGCGGAGCGTTTCTAATTCTCAATAATTTACGCTGTCGCTAGATTCTTCGCTAATCGCTCAGAATGACGAGGAGAGCAATATGAAATTCAGTAAGTTTGCCTATTTTGTAGAGCAGATCGAATCTACTTCATCGCGTTTAAGTATTACGTATCTTTTGGCGGAACTTTTTAAAAAACTAGATAAGGATGAAATAGAAAAAACAGTCTATCTTCTTCAGGGTAGGCTCGCTCCATTATATGATTCCATAGAATTCGGTATGGCAGAAAAGATGATTGGCAGGGCGGTGTCTACTGCCCTACAGATAGATAAAAAAACCTTTGAAAAAGAATTTAAAAAAATTGGTGATGTCGGGAGAGTAACAGAATATTTTAAAAAACAGTTTAACTCATTAGAAAAGAAAGACCTGTCTATATTGGAAGTATATGACAATCTTTATAAACTGGCTGTTGTAGCAAAAGAAGGGTCACAGGATGTTAAAGTGCAAATTTTGGCAAAACTTATTAGCCAGTTGGATTCATTATCTTGTAGATATTTAGTTAGGATTCCAATAGGGGTGTTGCGTTTGGGATTTTCTGATATGACTGTCTTAGATGCATTTTCCTGGATGCTTAAAGGAAACAAGAGTCTCAGACCTCAAATAGAAAAAGCTTATCACGTTCGTCCTGATCTTGGATTTATTAGCAGAATTATTAAAACTGTGGGTATAGACGGATTAAAAAATGTAAAACCTAAATTGTTTACCCCTATTTTAATGATGAGGGCTGAACGTTTATCTTCGGGTAAAGAAATAGTAGAAAAGATCGGAAAATGCGCTGTTGAGTCCAAATATGATGGTTTCAGATTGCAAATTCATTATAAAAAATTCCAAGAAACAACTCACAAGAAACAAACAAATATCAAATTCGAAAATCCAAATTCCAACTATCAAGCTCAAGTGAAACTATACTCAAGAAATCTGGAGGATGTTTCGTTCATGTATCCGGATGTGATTGATGGCGTAAAAAAGGAGATCAGAGCGGATGAAGTAATATTTGAGGGAGAGGCGATCGGTTTTGATCCGCATTCGGGTAATTTTTTACCTTTTCAGGAAACTTCCCAGCGTAAAAGAAAATACGGAATAGAGGAAAAAGCCAAAGAAATACCTCTCAAACTTTTTGCTTTTGAACTTTTATATGTAAACGGAGAAAAATATATAGACATTCCTTTTAGTGAAAGAAGAAAAAAACTTCTATCAATCATAAAAACCACCGGTGATATTTTTAAAGATGTTTTACTTACAGCTCCGGAGGAAATTACGGATGATGCAAAAAAACTGGAACTTTTGTTTGATGATGCAATATCCAAGGGTTTGGAAGGAATAATTGCCAAAAAATTGACCGGAGTGTATAAGCCGGGCGCAAGGGAGTGGAACTGGATTAAATTTAAGCGGAGTTATTCTTCCAAAATCGACGATACAATCGATTGTCTGGTAATGGGCTACGACTATGGTAAAGGAAAAAGGACAGGTTTTGGCATAGGAGCTTTTTTAGTTGGCGTATACGATGAAAAGCAGGATAAGTTTTTAACCGTAGCTAAGATTGGAACAGGACTTACTGATGAGGAATGGAGAGAACTAAAAGTCAAAAGTCAAAAGTTAAAAGTTAAAAGTAAACCAGCTCTATACGATGTCGATAAGATGGTGAAGTGTGACCAATGGATTTCGCCTTCGATTGTTGTTGAAATTAAGGCGGATGAGATTACCAGATCACCCGTTCATACCGCAGGCAGAAAAATGAAATCGTCAAAATCAGGCAAAGCTTTTGATGTTGATGTTCCCGGATTTGCCTTGCGTTTTCCCAGGTTGCAGCGATTCCGTAAAGATAAAAGACCGGAAGATGTCACTTCCTTGAAAGAACTTGAGAAAATGTTCGCTAAACAAAGCCAATAGAATTTATAAATGGGGAGCCTTGAATGTCTTTATTAATCTGGTTGGGTACTCGATAAAAAAAGAGAAAAAATTATTCTTTATTCGTCTCCCCGATGATTGGACTATGAGAGTTGGATCATAGGCAATAATCCCTCCCTGTTTATTAACATGGATTGCTAAATCAATATCTTCATGTACTATTTTGTCATCGAGACAAACTTTATCCTTTACTTTTTCCCACATTTTTTTAGTCAATATCATATTAAGACCAAGCATCGGATAGTGACCTAAGCATATTTTTATAAAGTGAATAAAAATTTTGGAATTAATTGTATTCTGGGGAAAAACGTCATAATAGTTTACCGGGCCGACCAGCGCGTCTATATTTTTAGCGAAGTTCTGCTTAATTTTTTTTAACCAGTCGGGGGGAACGATAGTATCGGCGTCGCAACGCGCAATTATTTCGTATTGAGCTGCATTAAAACCAATATTCCTGGCATTGCCTATTCCTGCAGTTCCTTTTTCTATTATTTTCACATTAAATTCTTTAGCTATAGATATGGTTTTATCTTTAGATAAATTATCAACAAGTATAATCTCATCCGGATTTACTTCTTGTTGCTGTAGGCTTTTGAGGTTGTTACGGATATACTTTTCCTCGTTATATGCGGGAATAACAACTGATATTTTCATAAGAATTTATTTTATTCTACCAAAATTCGATTCAGTTTAATAAAATAGGTAGATACTAAATGAAAATTATACTAATAGAGAAAGATAAATCGCTGAGAATAGACGGTATCGGAATGTTTACGAACCGACTGTATGATTATCTTACGGACCGGAACCATGAAGTATACATTTTAAGATTCAGCAATAATGTAAACAACGAAAAAAACACATTTAATATTCCTTATTATATTGCGAGTATACAAAATCTTATTATTTTGCCGACTGAAGATTCTTTAGCGATTCTTAAAAAATACTTAATCCGGTTGAAGCCTGACCTAGTATATACACCAATCGGATTTTCCCCATTGGATATTTTTTTACCCACCCTTTGTCATGAGCTCGGGATCCCGATTGTCGGAGCGTGGCATATGGATTTTAATCAAAGTATGAATTCGTACCAGATATTGTTTAAATCACTTTTCCTGGCATATACACCGATTTGTAAACAGATGGACTTGCTGCATGTTTTTTCCGATAAGTTAGCCAAATTTTATATCGCAAAGGGAGTAGAGCCAAAAAAAATTCTTACATTATCAAATGGGGTTGACCCAAGGGTTTATAAGAGAAAACAAACATCCCAATTTGCAAGAGAAAATAAAATAAAAAGAGGAATCTTATTTTTAGGGAGATTAAATATGCAGAAGAATCCTGATTTATTGATTAAATCATTTCTCAGTCTTCATCCGCCTGAAAGTATAAAACTGGTAATGGCGGGTAACGGAGAAATGGAAGAAAACTTAAGAGAGGAGTTTGGTAACGAAAGCAGAATTTTATTCACGGGTTTAGTAGAAGACGAAAGTAAAAAGATTGATATTATAAACAGCTGTGACATATTTGTTCTTCCTTCAAAATTTGAGGGGGTCTCGTTATCGTTACTTGAAGGAATGTCGTGTGAACTGGCTTGTATTGCGTCTGATGCAGGGAGTAATAGTGAAGTTTTGGGTGAGGCAGGAATTGTAATAAGACTCTCTCAATTAAAAAACCAACTCCCTCTAGCCATGAGGATACTTTTAGATTATCCGGTATTATCCGATTATCTGGCTAAAAAATCCAGGAAAAGGATATTAAAATCTTATTCTCAAGAAATCATCTTTAGTAAATTAGTTTCAAGACTTGAACAGGTAGTTTTTAATTTCAAAATAAGAAGGCGTAAAACAGAACCCATAGATATAAACGAAAAAATATTCAATAAAATTGAAGATTTATGGAAAAAGGCAAAAGATTATATAGCCCAAGAATAAAAAATAAACTAATTCAGAATCTAACTACGATTCTGGACGCGCTCGTTCCTCGCTTGCCAGAATGACACTTATTTCTAGGTATTGAAATAAATTCTAGTCGATTTTAAATGTAGAAATGATTGGATAATGGTCGGAAAATTCCTTTTCTATCCTTTCGGTTTTAATCAGCTTAATTTTTTTGAAGAAAGTATAGTCGGGTTTTAATCTCTTCTTATAATAATTTCTAACTACTTTCGCTCCTAATTCCTGCAAAAAGCCATATTGGCCAAATTTTCTATCAGGTATGCGAAAAGTATAATTTAAATTTTTGGTTGCTTCTTTAAATCCGTATTGATTCATTAAATGCTCCAATTTTTTCCGGCTGTAGGGAAAATAATTGAAGTCACCGGATATAATAGTTGGAACTTCAGTCTCTTTTAATCCATGATTTAATACTATTTCAAGTTGTTTTGTTCTGGTGCGATTTATACCGAATAAGGTTAAATGAATATTATATATTGCAACTTTTTTATTACTTTTCATCAGTTCAAAATCGGTTCTTAAAATTGTTCTTGGTTTACCTCCGCCTTTCAGTATTTTAAATGCCGTCGTAATCACCTCATATAAGCTTTTTGGCAAGTCAAAAGAATCAGTGTCTAATAATTTTATTTTTTTGGGATTATAGTAAGTTGCAATTCCGTAGACAATGCCAAATTTGATAAGAGAATTTGAATAGTCGGCTAATTTATAGCCGTATTTTTCCAAGCGGATTAAGTTTTCTTCACCGGTATCGACTTCCTGAAAACAAAGAATATCCGGGTTATATTTTGACAAGATTTTTTCGAGCTTCGAAAAAGCCCTGTTGAACAAGACGTTATATGTTAAAAGTGAAAAAGTCATAGAGCAAATCAAGGTAATTGCAGTCAATTATACAAAATATTGTAAATTAAGAGATAAGCAGGATGGTAATGCACATTTTATCCACATGTGTACTATAAATATTTATATACTATTGCTGAGCTCGAAATCACAATAAATATTCTATAGGTATATCTTATAGCAAATATAATATTTCTATAGGTCTTGACAACTCTTATAGCTTAGTTTATAGTTGAATTATGATCCTTCGATATACTCAGGATCATATTGAGTTTAATCGAAATATGAATAAATATGACCTGCTACAAAGATTCAAAAAATATAAAGAAGATCGTAAGTTTATAAATATGAAAGATTCTTCTAACTTCTTTAGAAGAGAACTTGGGCAGTTATTAAGAAGAAAACTAGAGGTACCTGTTAAGGTATATCACTTGTAAACATAAAAAAAGAGCATCACTACCGCTCGTATTTGGGGACGACGAGTAGTAATGCTCTTTTTATCCCGGAAATATAATTTTCGGGATCATCAACAAACATAGCAGAAAGATTTTTCTTTGTCAACTATCTCCTTAATTAATTTGATATAAAGCCCCTTTATCATTGCTGGTCTTAAAAATTAACCTTGCAATCTTAGTAAATTTGTCTTTTTTTAGATTGGGATATTTTTTCAATTCCATCTCAGAAATAACAACATACTTGACATTGTATTTTTTTAAAAGTTCCTTTGTGAGTTTCAGATCCCCGGATTCATAGATATTGACAATATCAGGTATCCTTTGACCGACTATATCTGCAGTTCCCCGCCAAAGCCATTCGTGTACCCACCAGCCGGCGACAGTCGGAATACCGGTATAGGTAGAAATCCTTTCAAAATCAGTATATGAATCACCCTGTGCTTCAAGAATCGTAGGCTGATCTTTAATCTCCTTATTTATGAAGTCGATAATTTCTTTGTCTTCAGGGATAAGGCCGTCGCCAGAGACTACATCTTCCATCCATTTGGACCCGTCGAGTTCTACCGGCCGGTCAAGTTGTCCGTAATAGGAGGGTATCGAATAAATGGGGTAGATAGCTATAAAAAAGAAAAAGAAAATAAAAACAGCCGTAAGTAACCGGCTCAAGTTTTTATTAAGCAATTTAATTCTGTAAAAAGTAAACACCGAAGCGATCCCCATCATAATAAAAGCCTGATAGCCAAGTTTGAACATGGTGTTGGCGCGGAAGTGCTCAGGATAGATATCTTTAATATAGAAAAATTCCGGAATGATAAGTAAAAATGTTCCAAAACTAAAGATTATAAGAAAGAATTGATCGATTGTCTCAGCATTATGGTCATTCTGGTCTCTAAAGGGATTATAACTTTTCCAGAATCGATTCTGGATGCGCTCTTTCATTTCATTCAGTCGCTTACCAGAATGACGTAGTACAATCAAAAATAAAATAAAGTTTACCCAAAAAAAGCCCCAGAGCACCAACATCATCCAGATTGGGGAAACCTGACAGTTGCCTTTTTCAAATAGAAAAGGGCCGATTTTTCCCAACTTTACCAGAAATCCCGGACTGCAGTTAACTCCGATACCGTTTACAAACGGTTTGAAATGAATTGAAAAAGGCAGGGCAAAAATAATAAATGAGATAACGACCGATAAAACCGATTTAAAAAAAGATTTTGAAAGACCGTAGACAAAAAATAAAACCAATGTTATTAACAATATATATATCGGACCGTCAAAAGCATTTGTCATATAATGAACAGCAGTAAGAAATCCAAGGAAGATAATAGATAATAGATAATAGTTAGTAGATAGGTTCGCTTCAATTTTAAGCTTTAAGTTCAAAATTTGAATATTCATTGTAGTATTTTTACCCTTTGGCTTTTTGATTTCGGACCTATCCTTAGCTGTAATATAAAAAATAAATAAAAAGGCAAGAGTTAATAATACGAACGGAATATCAAATACATGTCCGTGGAGGTCTGCGACTACCCAGGAGTAGGAAGGAAACTCGTGGATAGTATTTGGAATGAATCTGGTTGCGTTGGGATACCAGTATTTTGTCGGATTATACCAAGACATAATTCCCCAAAAAGGTACAGGATATTCATTAGGATAGCCTTTTGTAAAGACGTAAATTGTATGCAGATTTCCTCCCAAACTGACAATAAAACTTCCTAATAAACCGAAAAAAACATATTTAACGGTTTCAAATGTACCGTAAGTAAAGTCTTTTATCTTTTGCTTATGCTGATAAATGATTCCGATGACTAGTGAAAAACTTTGGATAACTGTTAAAGCAAATGTGGAGGCAAGAGTGAGATTATATCCGACGGCTGCTTTTATTCCGGTTAATTTGATAAAAAGTGCTCCTGTCAGATGGCCAAAATAATAGTAGTTAATATAATATCCGTTTGGTTTGCCTGCCTCTGAAGAGTACCACATATCTAAGGGCGGGAAATACTTGGACCGCAAAATTGAGTTCATAAAACCAAAATCCATAAACTTTTCCAATCCGCGGACCGACGGTTCCTGCCCGCGGACAAATGCCCAAAAAAGCAATGCTGCTAAAAATAATATTTCCTCAAAAATAATTAAAAAAAGAGCGATTCTGGAGTCCCCTTCGATAAGCTCAGGGTCCCCAGAATGACGCTTAAAAAGTAAATAATTAACGAGAGCAAAGACAATTAATAAAAAGACTAAACTTATTTGAGTAAAGGGTAAGATCTTCAAAACTCCCAGAAGAAAAGCCGCATAACTCAAAAAAAGCATTCCCAGGGTTTTACTAAAGCCATAGCCAAGATCAGGAAAAAACCGGCCGAACATTTTTTTGGTTAAAGGAAAAAAAACAATCCCCAGAATAAAAAAAGCCGAGTACCAATGCAGTGATAAATATATCCAGTCCATAGAAATGTATTATATACCCCTACGCTTTTAAATCGCAAGGGTTTATACCTAACGAAGCTTTGATTTTTGAGAGTTATTCAGACTTTAAAATCAACAAAAATTTCATTTAAAAGCTACGGTAGGTATTACCACTTTTTAGCAAAATCAAAGCGAAGTGGTATATAATACAGCAAAGAAATATGGATAAAAAATTTATTCCTTCTCAAGCCGAAGAAAACATTTACCGTTTTTGGGAAAAAGAAAAATTGAACAGGTCTGAAAAAGGAAAACCTTATACAATTTTGATGCCCCCGCCGAATGCTAATGCGTCCCTTCATGCCGGTCATGGAATGTATAGTGTCGACGATGTCTTAATTCGTTATAAAAGATTATTGGGTTTTGCTTCGCTCTGGATTCCGGGAACGGACCATGCAGGATTCGAAACGCAGTTTGTCTATGAAAAACATCTGGCCAAACAGGACAAATCCCGGATGGACTTCGACAGGCAGACTTTTTATGACAACGTCTATAAATTCGTTCAGGATAATTCCGGCTTGATTTACCAACAATTTAAGAAGTTAGGTTTTTTAGCCGATTGGAAAAGAAGTATTTTTACCCTGGATAAACATGTTTTAAAAAGGGTTTTTAAAACATTTGAGATGATGCAAAAAGAAGGGTTGATCTATAGGGATGATTATCTTGTTAATTATTGTACTTATTGCGGTACTTCACTGGCTGAGTTGGAAATAGAACATGTTGAGAGGATAGATCCCTTATATTATATGAAGTATGGTCCGTTTGTTTTGGCTACCGTAAGGCCTGAGACTAAATTCGGGGATACTGCGTTGGCTGTAAACCCAAAAGACAAAAGATATAAAAAATGGGTAGGGAAAATGGTTGAGGCGGAGGGATTGTTGGGAAAATTTAAAATAAAAGTGATAGCGGACGAGACGGTCGATCCAAAATTCGGAACCGGAGTGGTAAAAATAACTCCGGCTCATGATTTCAATGATTTTGAAACGGGTAAGCGGCACGGACTGGATATAAAACAAGTGGTAGATATCAGGGGCAGATTAAATAAACTGGCAGGACCGTATGAAGGACTAAAAGTCAAACAGGCAAGGCAAAAAGTAGCGGAGGATATGGAAAAAAAAGGATTGATGGAAAAAACAGATAGGGATTATTTACACAGTATTGCGATTTGCTATCGTTGTAAGAGAGATCTGGAGCCGATGATTATTCCTAACTGGTATATAAAAGTTGAAACTTTAAAACCCCCGGTTATTCAGGCGGTAAAGAAAAATAAGATAAGATTTTATCCGGGAAAATTTAAAAAACAACTTCTACTTTGGATGGAAAGAATGCACGATTGGCCGATAAGCAGACAGATTGCCTGGGGTATCAGGATTCCGGCCTGGTACGACGTAAAAACAAATCCCGATATCTTTGTAATATTTCTTGATAAAACAGGTAAATCCAATTCAGGATATATAAAAGATTTATTAAAAAATTTTGATCTTAAAGAAATAGAAGAGGGGCTGCAAAAGTTAGCAGCACCAAAAAAATCAAAATTTGTAATCAGTGAAGAAAAACCGGTAGGAAATTATTTACGGGAAACAGACACTTTTGACACGTGGTTTTCTTCCGGCCAATGGCCGTTAGTTACATTAAAAGAAAAAGAATATAAGGAGCGATTTCCTACAGATATGATGGGAACGTCCAAGGATATTCTGGAAATGTGGGTTTCCAGAATGATAATGTTTTCCTTATACATAAAAAAAGAAGTGCCTTTTAAAAATGTCTATCTTTGGCCGATGGTTACAGATTCCAAGGGGCAAAAGATGAGTAAGAGTAAGGGAAATGTAATTAATCCGATAGATTTAGTGTATAAATACGGAGCCGATGCTTTTAGGGCTTCGCTTTTTTTCGGCACCTCAAGCGAAGGTAAAATAAACTTGGGTGAAGAAAAAATAATCGGGATGCGGAATTTTGCAAATAAGATTTGGAATATAGGACGGTTCATAGAGATGAACCGAATTTCCAATTTCCAATTTCCAATTTCCAAACAAACATCAAATCCCAATGGACGGATTCTTAAAAAATTACAAAAAGAATTTGAGGAAGAAAAAAAGCAGTATATTAAATCAATGGACTCATTCAAGTTCTCGCAGGCGTTTGGACAGGTTTATGAATTTATTTGGCATAGGTTCGCCGACTATTATATTGAGCAATTGAAAGAAGAGTTAAAAGCTGGTAGAATTGAAGTTCTTGAAGAATTGCAAAAAGTTTACTTCGAGAATTTAAAGATGCTCCATCCATTTATGCCCTTTGTAACCGAGGCAGTATGGATGGTGTTTAATCAGGGCAAGAAATCGATTTTAGAAGAAAGGTTATAAATTATAATTATCCAAGATTTTAACAAAGATTACCGCGGATTTCTGACGGATTGCCGCTGATAAAATCTGTGGTCATCAGTTAGTAATCAGTGGTAATCATATTTGAATATGAAAAGAACCTGGCAGCCAAAAAAGAAAAAAAGACTACGAAAACACGGTTTTATGAAAAGAATGTTCTCTAAAGACGGCAGGAAAGTTTTGAAGACGAGGAGATTAAAGGGAAGAAGAAGATTAAGCGTGTGATACGGATTACGGATCTTATTCGGATGATGCGGATATTCGGATTTTACGGATATTGATCAGCATATCCGCCCGCCTGCAACGCTATGCGTAGCATTGCGGGCAGGTAGATCCGTATAGAATTCGTAGATCAGTATTACATATATGCTTGAACCAAATTTTTTTACTACCACATTTGTCTTTCCCATATTAAATCTACTGGTTTTTTTTTATAAGATTTTTCTCTTTATAAAAATTCCGGGTGCGTTCGGATTTGCTATTATTGCTTTAACGGCCTTTATCCGCTTACTTCTCCACCCGTTTTTCAAGCAGCAATTGGAAACAAGTAAAAAGATGCAGGATATGAAACCGCATCTGGATCGGCTTTCCCATAAACACAAAGGTGATAAAAAAAGAATACAGGAAGAACATATGAAGCTTTATCAGCAGGCAGGAATCAATCCGGCAGCCGGCTGTCTTTTTATGATTGTCCAGATCCCGGTTTTTATCGCTCTATATAATACTCTTTCTTTATTTTTGCTGAATGGAGGGGCTGCAAAAATTATTTCCCAGATTAATAAAGTTCTTTATCATCCTGCTCTAAAAATTCAATCAATCGATCCCTGGTTTTTAGGATTTAATTTGGCATTATCTCCTGCCAAATCAGGTCTTTGGTATTATTACGCGATGCCCCTATTAACGGCTTTGTTACAGTTTTTACAAACACAGGCGATGACACCGGCTTCTCCACCCGCACAAGAAAAGTTCTCGACAGGCTCGAACGACAAACTATCAGAAAAGAAAAAAGATGATAAAGGTGGGGGGGAAGATTTTCAAAAAGCCATGAATATGCAGATGAAGTATATATTTCCCCTGATGATTGGTTATTTTTCCTATACTTTACCTGTTGGTTTATCTTTATACTGGAACATATTCTCAATTTTTAGTATAATACAGTACAAGAAGATTAAAACTTCTTGATATAATGCCAATCTACGAATAAATATGCAAATGATACTAATTATGCGAATAACATCTGAATTAGTATAATTCGCGGCATTTGCATAAAGATTCGCAGCATTAGTATTATTTAAATCTTATGGATAAATTAAAAACAATTAAATCAGAGGCAGAGGAGTTATTGAATAAGATGGTCGGTAAGTTTGAGCTTGAAGTAACCGAGGAAGAAGAAGTATATCACGTTGTGATCAAGACAGAAGAAGATGCTCCGACTGTAATTGGAAGACATGGAGAAACTATCAGAGCCGTACAGAAAATTCTGGAAGTAATTCTTTATAAAAAATTCGGCGAACCCGTAGATCTATTACTTAATGTAAATGATTACAGAGAGAAACAGGTCGAAAGATTGGAAGGAATTGCCGAAGAATTGGCGCAAAGAGTCAAGGCTGAAAAGCACGAAGTACCGCTCCGTGCTTTTTCCTCATATGAAAGAAAAATAGTCCATGAATACATTGCTAAAAAACATCCGGATCTGACTTCATACTCAGTGGGTGAAGGTAGAGATAGGCAGTTAATAGTGTCGCTCAACAAGAAGGAAGAAGCTGGGAAAGAGGAATAAGTATAATACAAATGATGCGAATCTTCATGCAAATACCGCGAATTATGCAAATGATTACTCCTTAACTGATGAATTTAAAATACGCTTAGGGTGTAAGTATGCTGATCTAAAATTAACTAAAATTCCTAATTTTAAATGCATAACTGTTAAGTACTTTTTAATTTGATAGTAGTCGTCTTTAGTAATAATTTTCTTTGACTTTACTTCTAAAATAATTTTATTTTCTACTATGTAATCTGCTTTATTTCTTCCAGGTTTTTCTCCTTCGAAGATCGGTGGTAATACCTGTTCGCGGATATAAGTAATCTTTTGTTCTATTAAATATTTTTCTATAAGATCGCAGTATTGTTTTTCACTATAATATTTACCTAATTTGTTGTGAGTTTTAAAGAGAATACCTGTTATGTTATAGGAAAGAGTTGGATAAATTAACTTATCCATATTTTTTCATATTAGCATAATTCGAATCATTTGCATTTTTATTTGCAGTATTCGTATTAAATATATCCGTATACAGGTAAGATTTATTGTAGAATGAGTTATAACTACAAAAGTTGACATTATTATCCCATAGTACTATAATTTATAATGTATTCTCAAAAATATCAAAAATCGCTGAAAAAAGCCTTTTTCTTCCTGCCGATACTTTTAGTTCTTCCTTTTGTTATTGCTTTTGACTCGCTGATTTATTTTATTACTAAGCCGTCGTGTTTAAGCTGTAATACACTACCGGAATTTTTAAAGACCGCTTCACTCTCGATTTTTTTACTGACTAATGCAGGTTATAAGTTAGCAGGAAAAAAATAGATTATTTATGAGAAGATTTTTTCTCCGATGGTTTTTTCCAAAAGGCAATATACATAAGAAGTACAATGATGAGCAAGAGAGAATACATGAAAGCTATGTTATTAGTAAGTTCTCTAAAATTTATCATGTTTTTCTAGATTTTTCTCTTAGAATTTTAGCAATAACTAAACATAGGATACCAAGTAGTAATTTGAATGTCAATATTAGTAAATCTGCGGTTGATTTTACAGGTTCAAAATTGTTTTCGATAAATAACAGAGTAAACCATGAGGCTGACAAATTAACAAATAATTCTGAAAATATTTCTAGCCATATTGGTGAAGATAAATTCATATACTTATCATTAAGATATGTTAATCCAAAATCTTTGTCAATAATGAAAAAGCAATATAGCAATAAAACAATGAATCAATTAGGTAATAAAATTTAGTTATAAGTTGAAAAAATAAATTTATGAGTGTTGACAGAGGAATTTTAATAAAAAAAGATAAGAAGACAAAAAAGATCAAAGTAATAGAAATTGGGATTTCATCTGAAAAAGAGATAACCTTAAAAGAATTTTCCAGTGCTGAAGAAGCGTTAGCTTATATTGAAGAGTCGTGGATAAATTATAATAATGAAGGTATTTTTGTCGAAGGATTTGCTAAAAAATAATCCCCCAAAAATAAATTTCGGGGGCGCGATTAATTATTTATATCATATAAAAAACACTTTGTCAAATAGAATAAAGATAAGTAAGAGTTCACGCTTCTTGACAAAACTATACCAGACTATGTCATTGCGAGGAGGAGGAACGACGACGAAGCAATCCCATTAATGAGATTGTTTCGCTCCAAAACTCACCGCTCGCAATGACAATTGATTATAATCTTTGTCAAGAACTGTGAATAGTTACAAAGATAAATATGGTTAAATGGTTAAATAGCTATATGGTTAGATAGTTGAAAAGCTAAATAATCATATGGTTAAATGGTTAAAATTAGAGGACATTAGAGCATATACGATAGCATCAGAATTATCAGATAACGTTTGGAATATTGTTTCTAAGTGGGATTGGTTTAGTAAAAGAACATTAGGAAGTCAGTGGGTAAATGCAACCGATTCAATAGCGGCCAATATTGCGGAGGGATTCGGGAGATATCATAAGAAAGATAAAGAAAAATTTTATTACAATGCAAGAGGATCGGCATTCGAATCCGAACATTGGACGAAAAAGGCCTTTGCTAGAAAATTAATCAATCCTGTAGAAAGAAATTATATTTTACAGAAGTTAATTGAGTTGCCAAGAGAAATTAATTATTTAATAAAAATTACAGAAGAAAAATTAGAAATATAGAGACATAATACTAGATAGTCAAATGGCTAAATAGCAAGATGGTTATGATTTTTTTAACCATTCAACCATGTAACCATTTAACTATTTGTATTATTTTTATTATAAGTTGAAGAAAGAAAAATAATATGCAAGATAGAATTGCAGAAGAACAGGCAGGAATAAGAGAAGCCCAGGAGTTTATTGCAAGACAAGAACAAGAAATCAGAAATCAAGTTGCTCGTGATACAGCGGGTAATATAGATGATTCACAAACCTCCACTAATTTAAAAAATAAGATTAATGAAGTTGAGGGAAGAGTCAGAAATGCACAGGTTAGAATAGAAAGCGGTGAGCGACCAGAGGGTTTTAGTCTTGCTTATCAAGATGGGACAATAAGAAATAACTTAGAGATAACGCGTATTGTGACTAAAGAAGTATTAGCACTATATAAAAATAATCCTAATTATTATACGCGTATTTTGCCCCCTGACAGTATTGGCAGGAGGGTATTAGATCAGTTAGTCGCTAGAATAGATAATCCCCAATCAGAAGTCACTTTAATAATCTCACCTTATGTTCAAAAGATTATTCATGCGGCAATAAATAATGCGATTAACAATCCTCTAGAAGTGCTCAGTGACAGTGAGTTAGGAATCTTAAATGTGGCCGATAGAATTCTTCATCAAAAAGTTGTAGAGGCGCTTTCGCAAACTGCAAGGCAGGTAGGAAGAACCGATGATGAAATCAGAGTATTTGAAGATCGTGAAGCCGGAAGGACAGAGGAAGTACAGCGCAGGGTGGATGAAGAAGCAAGAAGGCGAATGGAAACAGCTGGATATGCAGGCGGAGAGATGATAAAAAAACTTGCTCCCGAGCATCCACGCATGTCGAGACTTTATGAAGCACTGTCTTCGATAGAAAGTTTTAACGAGTATTACCGAGATCGAATAAATACATTTAGAAATACGCAAAATCCACAAAAAGCGGCATCGGAAGAGATTATTACAGACATGATTCATATTGTCAATATTATAGAGAGACCTGTATTGCATAAATCTCCGGAAGAGCCTTTTGAACAATTGGAACAGCAAGCCGGTGAATTTGGATCCACTCCAAACTTTGTATTTTCTCATATATATGATACTATGCTGGGAAATCTACAAGCAAAGGCTACAACAGCCAGAGAAAGAGGTGAGGGCGAAGATCTTGCATTCTATGAATATACCCGGGAAAGAAAAGAAATGTTTTTGGACGGGAAAAACCAAACAGTTCTTGTTGTTACTCCGGGAGCAAAGTTGGAGGAAACGGATAAAGGATTAGAAGATTTTGTAGAGTTCTTAAGAGAAGTGGTTAGCAGCGAGCGGGAAGCGCTTCGCTATGGTTTTAATTTTACATTTCTATTAAAACGTGGCCCGCCACCTCAAAAAGACGAATTCTGGTTTAAACAACTAGCAGAATACGCAGCTCATCTTAAATCACATCATTTAGATATGTCTAGAGCTCTACCTTACTCAAACGAGATTCAAGCAATGGAGATGATTTTATCAGATATGTATAGAAAAGAGTTTGGTTTTCTGGCTCAATGGACGAAAAAAGTAGGGCTTATGGAAGAGTTTTTTTCCCGTTTCAGCGTAGTTGAAAAGAATGTGATGGAAATGATGAGAAGAAAAAAGATGCCGGATGGAAGTAATATACCGGAGTGGGTAGTTGAAAGAAGTTTACATCAGGCTAGAATGAAGTTTTTCGGTATTGATTTTATGCTTAATTCTATGGCCGGATACATGGATCCAGACTGGTTAGAGAAAGCAACCAATACCTTCGTGAGCGAGGGTGATTACTATGGATTATTTGATATTTGGGCATTGGGAAAAAGGTTTCGTTTTAAAGATAATGAAATCGCTGGATTAATGTATATGCCAGTTGACCAACAAGTTTTTTGGTATAACCATAAAAAAATTAGTGAAGAAGGAAGAGGAATATTTGATCGATTACTTGAAGAAGGTCAAAGCGCTAAATTTGGTAGTAAATATTTTGAAGGTAATTTACAAGAAAATGGACCCTACAATGGAGTTTTAATGGAAGGAGAGATAAGTAATCTTACAGAAGCAGGCGGCGTTGATACCTTAGACAGCTGGAGGAATTTGTATCAATATTTACAGTGGCTTCAATTTAAAGGCGGTCAGGAAGTAAATCCCGAGACTAAAAATTTAGATTTTAGCAAACCGATGGTTTTGGTAAATTCCTGGAAGAGAATTGAAAATTTGGGTGTCAGCATTTTGAGAAATTATACAGAACAATTAATTTTTGGAGGAGGAGGTTTTGATACTTTGTCAGATATGGAAGTTCTAGAAGTAGTCAATCCGGAGGAAGCGGTTAGATATGAAGAATTTTTCAGATTTTTATACAGACGCTATCTTAATGTGGAGAATGGCGTAGGAAATGCTTTTCTCCAAAAACGTGACGCAACAGGACGTATAAGAAAAATATCAGAGAATGAGTATATTCAAGATTTCAAAGATATATTAAGAGAAATAAATAAGGAAAATTTTAAAGTCCAAGGAAGAAAGCTAAAAAGTTTAGTCTATCAAGCTTTGACTGTTGCAATGTTTGAGCGTATGCCTCTGGACTTTATTTTAATGGAGAATAAGCCACGGATAACCCAGAATGGCGTAACTATGCTTTCGGAGATCCAAAAATATTATAAGAAACAGATGCCAGAAGCCGATAGATGGAACGATGCGCAATTTTCCGAGGCATTGGACGATCTCATCTTTGTCCAACAAGAAGCGCGGGTTAAGACACTGGAAGGAATGGAGAGAACTTTAAGAGATAATGAAAATCTGTTTGGAGATCTGAGTCAGGATAGAAGCACTGCGATGAACGGTAGGGCATATATAGTGGATGAGGATTTTATAAGAAATGTACTTTCTACTTTACCAGATAACATACGAGAGGAAAGAATAAGCCGAGCAAAAGACTTATACAAAAAGATAAAAGATATTATTGTTCAACTTCCCTCAGCAAATAAAGCTCAACAGAATAACCCTGGAGAGTACGAGAGAAGGAAACGATATTATGGTTCTAGAATGAAATGGTGGGCCGACGCTTTGGAAAAAAAGAAATTCGGGTTTTCGCTCACATCGGCGGAAAAAGCACAGAAGTTCCTTAATTATTCAGCCACAGGTCCGGAGACTACCAAACGTGCGGCAAATTTCTGCGCTAATACCGCAGAGCTGGCATTTAAGTCGTTTGTGGGTGGATTTAAAGACAGCTGCTTAGCTGCAGAAAGTGAAAAGAAAAACGACCAGCTCGTAAATTGGTTATACCCGATAAAAAAAGGAGTGGAAAGCGAGTGGGGTGAAGAGATGGCATTCAAAGTAGCCACACGCTTTCAACAGATGCAGATTTATATGTTTAGAGCTGATGATAAAGCTAATCTCCCAGGAGGAGCGGCGCGTGACTGGGTTTTGGATCAGACTTCATCTCTGATTCAAGAATTTAAAGGACCACGAAGAAGTACCTGGTTATGGGGAAAAGATGAGATCTATAATTTGGTTACAGACAATGAAGCAAAAAATATAGTACCAAAGCACACAAATCCTGAAGATAGAAAGTATCGAGATACAACCGCCTCTCAACAATTTGGTGTTTTAGGAAAATTAGCTGAGTCAATAAATGGCGGTCCTATATATTTAAAAAACTTACCGGGTCCTTTCAAAAATTTAGCTCGGGATTATGGCAATGAATTCTCAGGCGAAGGATTAAGAGGTCATAATAAAGCCAGACTGCCTGAAGCGTTCGGACTCAAAGCTCTAGGATTAGCTTTGTTTTTACTTTTTATTTATCTAAAGTCAGCTTTTGAAAAAGATCAGAAAAAAGGATAAGTTTTTTGTTATAGTGAAATGATGAAGAATTTTTTGATCTTAATCGGACTTGTCTTCTTAATTCTTTTAATTAATATTAATCGTCCGGCGTATGCTTTAAACCCTTTGGGATTGGTAGATCAAGTACCAGGTATTGGCTGTGGTGTGCCGGATGACACAAAGGGAGCTAATCTCTGCTGTACTCCCATATCTTTAAATTGTTCATTCGGTTTGTTAGATTACATAGAGAAAGTGCCTGGAATTGGTGATTGGATTAGTAATGCAAAAGACAGATGTCATAGTATTGCGGATTTTCAAATTAAATATCCCGGAATAAAATGTATGTATGGTGAAGAAATACATGACAGGTCTGGCAATTGTAGTTGTACTTTAAAAAATGCTTCTGTTAGTCCTATTCCAGAAATTAGAGAATTGTGCAAGAGATATCTTGGTACGTCAAATCCTAAAGAGTTTGAGGCTTGTGACAGATGTGCTGTGTCCGGTTTTTGGACAGGCATCGGTTGTATTCCACTTTCGTTGGAAGGATTTATTAACTATATTTTCACTTTTGGGATAGGACTTGGTGGAATTGTGGCCATGCTTTGCATTATCTATGCAGCTTTTATGATCCAATCCTCCAGTGGCAATCCAGAGCGGATTAAAAAAGCCCAGGAGCTGCTTACTTCATGTGTGATGGGTTTGATGTTGATAATCTTTTCCGTCTTTATCCTTAGAGTTATTGGGGTTGACATATTAAAAATCCCATTTCTTTCTTCTAAATAAAATTTACAGTTTTTCCACTAGTATCCAGATACTCCTGGCGGATGAGGAGCTTCACCACCGTAGGTTATACCTACTTTAGAAAGAATACCACGAAGAGGTTTGATATAGTAGCCTAGTCCAGCATATTTGGAAACTTCTCCCAGACCTGCGTTAAGTCCCGTCGATGCCCCAGTAAAGAATGTTCCGAGCCCAGCCATATCTAATACTCCCGGTTTTGGTACGAATAACTGTTTGACAATCTTAACAAATTCCGGAGTCAGGAATAGGATTGCCATGGCTACTATAAAGCTAAAGTTTTTAGGATCGATTCCGACCATAAAAGGAAATTGAATTGCAGATGAGGTATCGATTGCATTAACAATCAAAGTTACTAACATGAATATGGTTACTATCGTAGGAAAAACTATTAATTCGGAAACAAGATTTTTAAACCAACTGGAAAATGCCGACTGGCCGGGAAGACTTTCCAAAAGTAAGTAAAGCGGTGCAATAATTATGCTTATTAATATTTTTATATAGGCAGAAAATAAAAGCAATATTATTCTAAAAAAGATGAGAATTACAGTTAAAAATATAATAACACCCAATAGTAAGGGTATAATAATGACAGCGCCAAGATATACTGAAAAGGCAAAAATAACAAAATTTATAGGTGTTTTAATTAAATTTCCTAATCCTTGCCAGGAAAAACCTATACCTGCTGGTTCGGCTTCAGCTGTAAATTTAGTAACAGCATCAATAACATCTTTTAGTGGTGTTTTTTCAGCCAACCATTGGTAAAGAAAATATCCTCCCATTATTCCACCAATAACTCTTACAATGTAACCAATTGCCGGTATTAATTGAAGCAAGGCATTTGGCAAATACCAAAAAATTCTCCACCAGTAGCCGGCTCCTCCCAACTGATCCCATAAGACTCCAGGACCAGCCTGTATATAAAGCCGCTGTTTATCTATTACTTGTGCAGGATTTAAGCCGGCTGCAGGACCGATAGTAGAAACAATAAGAATTATACTTATATACATTAAATCAATTAGAAATCCGGCTATGGGAAAAGAGAAAGTAATCAAGATAAGAGAGATGACAATTTTGGGTAGAGCATTCTCAACCGAAATCACAGTTTGAGGATTTAATTTCATGCGGAACATGATCATGAAGCCAATTGAAATTAAAACTAAAACCAGTATAAGATAAGCTACGGTTCGGAAAGCACCCCATATTTTAGCGAATGGTTTAATAGCTCCAAAACCTATACCTTCAGCGGCGTAGGTTTTAGTAATGAATCCAGCATCTTGAAGACTAGAATAGGTCCAGGAAATTCCAGAAGCTGGAGGGTTCATGTAAGGTAAGACAATTAATTTAGTCAAGGAACCAAAAACACTTTTATTAAAGTTGTCGTCAGCATCTGATGGATTATTGCTGCAGGCTTCTCCGACCAATCCACACATGATATAACGGTAAACTGCAATCTGTATTTTTCCTTCTTTGGTTTTGTTCAACTCGGGATCATTTATTGTTTTATAAATCTCTTCCCGATTTTTTTTGACCGGATCATAGGTTGTTTTAGGTCGATCGTTATTAATAAAATGCAAAAATAGACCGATGACTACAGAAAAGACAACGAAGACAAGAAGTAATTTATTTGCAATACTAAAAATTTTTTTAAAACCAGCAAGATAAAAAGAAAGCATAAATTTATTTAAGCAGAAAAAGGAGAGAGAGTCAATTACGATCTGATGCTAATCTGCGAATTGATGCAAATGCTGCTAATATAAAGTAAAGATGCTAATATGCGAATGAAAACTAATGCTGCTAATATAGAGAAATGATGCCAATTTAGAAATATGATGCCAATCAACAAATGAACGCAAATGCTGCTAATATACTCATATATCCAGAGCTTTCATATAAAATTACAGGAGTTTTGTTTGCTGTTCATAATGAGCTGGGAAAATATTGCAGTGAACTACAATGTGCTGACAAGATTGAATTTTATTTAAAAAAGAACCAAATACGCTATGAAAGAGAGAAGTTCTTAGATATATCATTTGATGGAGAAAAAACTCATAGAAACAAAATTGATTTTATTGTCGAGGACAAAATAATTCTTGAGGTTAAAGCTAAAACAATTATTACTAAGGAAGATTACTATCAAGTCAGAAGATATTTAAAGGCTTTGAATATGAAACTTGGAATTCTGGTAAATTTTAGAGACAGATATCTTCGTCCAAAAAGGGTTCTAAATTCTGAATTTAAGGAAAAAATATGATGCTAATCCGCTTATGAATGCAAATGCCGCTAATATAGTTTGAATTAATTATTCGCAACATTAGCATATATTAGTAGATTGGCATCATATATCAACTTTTTAAAGTTAGTATTTTCTATATTTGTCATGAGGACCGATATCTAAAAGGAATACTTTATCTTTATCTATCCATGTAAGATAGATTCTGTTTCCTTTGTCTATTCTTACTGTCCATATATTTGATCCTTTTAATTTTTCAAGATTCAAACTTGGATGACTCGGATTTTCAGTCAGAAGTTTAATGGCTTTTATAACCTTTTCGGCAAGTTGAAGATTGTTTTTAATAAATTTTTTTCGCTCTTTCTCAAAGTTTGAGTTAGTTTCTATTCTTACCATATCTTAGGGCATCTTTACGTATTTGTTCATAATATAGGCCTAATTCCTGCGAATTGGAGATACTTTTTGTTTCACCTTTTTGATATTCTCCTAGAGCCTCTTTTTCCAGTTTTTTTAGAGCGATTAGATCATAGTTTATTTTTTTTGAGGAGTTTATAACTTTAGAGATTTTACCTTTAGCTAAACGAATCAACTCATCAAATTTTTTACGAGGAATGAGTACGAGCTCTTTTTCTTTAACTAATTCATGGGGGATAGTAATTATTGTCATAGTTTATATGATATCAAGTTGATAGATATTAAACAAGAGAAGTAAAGCTAAAATAGAATCATTTTATTATAAATCTGTCTAATGGAATTGCAGAATAGTTATTTAATCTCCCAAATTATTTCATATTTTTCGTAGTCAATTCCTAAATCTTTAAACTGTAATATTATCTCGTTTTTAATTCCATCCTGCTCATTTGGAGAATAAATCGAGGCAATAAATTTTTTCTGGTTAATATCAAAGTAAACGAAGTATTTTTCAGACTGAAGGGGTAATTTGTCATACCATGGGTATGAGTCATATAATTCCTGTGTCCATATTCCAAATTCCTTATCGGATTCCAGTTGAGAAACTTCTTCCTGGGTCAAGGTTGGAGAAATAGATTGTTCCTGAATACCAGTAATGCTTATATTTGGTGTTGGGACTATTAGGGTAGTATTTTCCTTCTGATTTCGCCGGGAGTATAAGAAATAAATACCGATTATTAATAATAAAACAAGTGCGAGTGTCAGAATATAAAAATATATTTTTTTCATGATGGACAGCCAAATCCTATAAGGGAATCTGTAACGAATGGCGTATTTAATATATTTCCGTTAAGGACAGGATAGCGTAAAATTTTCTTAGTGTTATTAGCATCGTAAGTTTCTATAAAACCGTTATAGTTAATAAGATTTTTGGATTTTAAAATCGCTACATGATTCCCATTAGAGATATGTCTACCTGGAGATGTTTGAAAAAAGGCGGCACAACCTGGTTGTACTTTATCTAAGGACTGCTTTCTTTCCAGATTTGTTGTGACCCGATATTTGGGTGGACTATAAGTACTGAATGCTACGCTATAGGGAATAAAACTATATCCGGGAGTTGTCATAAAAAACGGGACCATATTGACAACTGCTGAATGTGCAGTGGTCAAACCGCGTAATCCACTAAGATTAAATGCATCAATCACCAGAAAAGTACACCAGTATAGATTAGAAGTGCTTGTTGCAGTACCGGCAATCCCGGTATAACCTCCATTTGAGGGTGGATTTGTCATCTTGTGAAAATACCACCAGGGAGGCCAAACGATATTTGAGGCTATTAGTTTGTCATTAATTACGGTAGTCCAGTATAAGATTTTGGTTAACTTACTTGCATTTACAGGGGGAATTGGACCAATTGTGATATTTGGCGATTCGGTTAAGCCCGGATAGTTTGGGGTTCCTGAAACATTCGTTCCGTCCGGGTTATGAATATCTCCAGGGGAAGGATTACCTCCGGGCCTGGAAGGTTGAAATAAACTTAATATATCTTGAACTAATTTGATTAGTGTGTCTTTATACAAAGGATCCTGGGGAGTGGTTTGAGCTTGAATAGTCAAAGGATTAACGATAAAAAGAAAAAATATAAGAAAGACAAAAAAAAGGGAGAATTTTTTTTTAAATATATTCATAAAAGGTTGACAATTATTAAAATTTTCATCTCAATAGCTATTATTGTTCTCGACCAAGCCAGATTTGGTTCTCGACAAGCTCGAACAATAAACAATATGGTCTTTTTTGATTTTATTATGCCACTTCGCTGTCGTCAATCTATAAAATCGAAAGACAGCTCCGTTAGACATTACCTACATTAGTAATCTTATCATATAATACCTCGAAGCTATCAAGCGATTATGTTTCCCGACTTGCGCATTTCAGTGTCCTAAAAATAATTTTAGAATATCTTTGGCGTCTTGATTAAGTTCAGATTCCAACGGCATTTTTGTATTTCCTATACGAACTTCTCCTTCACCGACTTTACCCATAATCTCTATTGTTTTTTCTATTGTGTATTTTTTTCTGCTTAAAATTTTTTCTGACTCTTTCATTACAAGTAAACTAACAAAACATAAGATTAGATGAGATTTAATTCTTTTGATTTCCTGATGATATATTGGTCGCTCTTTAAGATCAGACTTTGACATTCTAAAGGCTTTTTCGACTCTCCAAAGGTTGTGATACTGATCAATAATTTCTTTGAAGTCGTTTTGATTGCGGGTATTGGTAATGTATCCTTTCAGTCCGTCAAACTGTTTATCCTCCTCAATTTTTTTATCATCTAATGAAGCAATCTCATCCTTGTTTTCCCAAGCCAGAAATTTGTTTTTATGGACTACTGGTTTTCCTGTTTCTAATTTCCCTTTTAATCTATCAACTATCTTTTCTCGATTTTTTGCATCTTTTTTAGCCCTGACTTCTGAGTATTCAATGATCAACCTCTGATTATCCAATTCGATTTCATTTATTGACTCAAGTTTGTAATTGTGATTAATAATTTGATTTACTACTTCATCCTTTGTATTTTTAAGTCTGGCTCCGACGATGTAATTTATCTTTTTGACATCTAAATATGAGAGGTTGTCTTCCGAAAGCATGCCGGCGTCAGCTACAACGGTAAGGTTCTCAAATTGATATTTTTTTATCAGTTCTTCAACTGATGTTTTAAATGTGTGACCTTCAAATGTGTTGCCGGTAAAAAAATCAAAGTCAAACGGATAGCCCTCATAATCAACAAATAGTCCGACTAAAATTTGGGGCATATCTCCGCGATGATTTTTAGAAAAACCTTTTTTCCTGAAATCATCTTCTTTTTCTGTTTCAAAATGAAGAGTTGTTACGTCATAAAAGATTAAGGATATTCCCTTGTTCTTTTTAGAGACAAAATCATAAGCGGTTCTCGTTAGTTTGTTTTTATCAAGCGTATCTAAAAACCGGTAAATTCTGTCTTTGGATAACATTATTCCCAAATAATCCCGTAAGAAACGAACGGTGGCATCCTTACTTTTTGGATGAACAATTCTCGCAATAACTAAATCCTTAAGAATATTGTTTGGAAAACCTGCAAGATCGTAAACTTTACCAAATACTAAATGATATCCGGTGATATGCCAGTTTAATAACTTTGCTTTAAAAGATTTATTAATTTCAGGGAAAAGAAAAATCTGATTTTTAAAGATCAAGTCTTTAAGTTCCTGCCTGGATTTTACCTGAAGAGCTTCAATTTCATCATTAATTGTGGCGCAACCTACATGTTTAATTAACTTGAACTTACCATATCTTTTTTCACCTATCTGAAAACAGGTTGATTTTCTTGATTTTATCTTTCTGACAAACATTACTGATATTCTATCAGGCACAAATTAATTAAAATGTCAGTTCAGTGTCCCAATTAAAAAGGTCAAGTCTTGTTGCAAGGAGATAAACTATATATTAAAAATCAATTTATGAGGTTTTTGCGCAAGTCAGGAAAAAACAAAAATTATCAAGAAGGGGATAAAAATTAGAAAGATCACTTTTTAATTGCCCGAAGTTCAAAAATTAACTGATCAAACATA
>Ga0155835_158_pt2 | contig 45182 bp, 40 predicted proteins | sample RifCSPlowO2_01_FD_107489 | JGI IMG/M metagenome (GOLD analysis project Ga0155835, IMG submission 107489) | Candidatus Roizmanbacteria bacterium RIFCSPLOWO2_01_FULL_35_13 | reverse complement strand
TACCGCAAAGACTCTATTCCACTGGTGGCCTAGAGTTTAATCCTATAGACGATAACAAGTATTAACTAATTAAAAGGAAGTGATATTAGTTAAAGGTAATGAAAAAATTACTAAAGCCGTCTGACTGGTTACTTCTTGATTTAATAGGATACTTTATACTATAAAAATTCAAGGAACTTTCCTTTTAATGAAATTAAATGTTTTTTGAAATCTTAATTATCTATTAAGTATTTCGTCTTATTAATTCAGTCCAAATCCCTACTTTTGTAGCATATAATCCATAGACAATACTTCAATTAAACGTTTAATTGAAGTATGACTAGGATTTCTAAATACCGTCTTAAAGAAAGTGTTTATGAAAAACTTTTTACTCTTCTTTTTGAAGTGCTGGCAAAAAAAACAAGTAAAGAGGACTTCAATAAAGTACTTATTGAACTACTTTCACCGGTTGAGAGAATAATGATAGCTAAAAGAATAATAATTATATTTCTACTAATGAAGAAAATTGATTACTATACAATTTGCGATGTCGTTAAAGTATCGAGTTCTACGGTTTCAAAATTTCACTTTGTAATGGAAAAAAGTGACGGAATAGTTCCTGCTCTGAAAAATCTTGTAAGAAATGAAAAAATTGCCCTATTTTTACAGGGACTTTATAACGAACTTTTCCCTCCTGGAACATATGGTATAAATTGGAAATCTGCATGGGAAAGAAAATTCGATTATGAAAGGACAAAATCTGAAGGAATTTAATCTTACTTCGATTAAACGTTTAATCGAAGTGTTAACTAAGTAAACGGTTTATATTCGAAAACTAAACATTTATTGATAGACCTGCAGAGTATAGATTAGGAGCGCTTAACAACATTATGCGATCACAACATCTGGTTAAAAAGTTTAAGAAATCAATTCATCTCAACTTACTTCAAGGATACGTTTATACCGAAAGAATTGCTCCCGCCGAATTGGAAGGCCGATGAAGTGAAAAAACTAATCAAGGAGTTAAAATTATTTAGCATTAAATCCTGAATACCTAAGCTGTCGATAACTTCTCGATCATGTAAGAGTTCACGCTTCTCGACAAAACTATACCAGACTATGTCATTGCGAGGAGGAGGAACGACGACGAAGCAATCCCATTAATGAGATTGCTTCGCTCCAAAACTCACCGCTCGCAATGACAATTGATTATAATCTTTGTCAAGAACTGTGAATAGTTACTCGATCATATTTCTATTGATCGTATCAATACTTTCATTTACACTTATTACTTATGTCTCTTTTTTTACATGAAATAGTTCATCTGTTATTAAGTTTAATGATTGGTGTGTTTGTCTGGGACAAATTTAAAAAACCGTTTTCTGCTTTTTTCGCGGCTTTATTGGGGGGTGTTTTAATTGATTTTGATCATCTTTATGATTATTTTGTAGCATTCGGATTTTCCTTTGATCTTAATTCTTTTCTTTCCGGAAATTATTTTGAAATCAACAATAAAATAATAGTACCTTTCCATGCCTGGGAATGGGTTTTTCTTTTGCTGATTCTTTATTTATTTTTGAGTTTAAAGTCAAAAAGCCGGATTAGGAATAAAAAATTGTTTGTTCTTCCCATTATCTTAGCCTTGGCACTTGGAATTAGTTCACACCTGATATTTGATACCATAGCTAATCATATGCTTCCACAGAGTTATTTTCTTACATACCGGATTATGAACAGATATACTGTGCAGAAAATGGTAACCCTGGGTCATTATGAAAAAGTATTAAAAGAAGGAGAAAGTAAATGATTTAATCTTTATTTAATTCTATTTTACGTCTGATTTTCTTGAATCCTTTTATTACTAATGACTGCAGTGAATCATCAAAGAATTCTTTTTCTGTCGGATAATAATCCCAACGTGATTTAATATTTAGTGAAACAATATTGCTCTTATATTGCACAAAGGGGGGGTTGTCGGTTTTGTTCCTTACTATCCAAAGGTTTACAGCCCCCTCTTTCCAATCCAATGGAATACTAAAATCTATTTTCTGTTCAGTCCAAGTTTCGACTGATACCTGACCGTAATCGCTCATCAATGCGTCCTCCGGATTAGTTCTCCAACCGAAATTAAATCCTTCCAAAACAACTTCTTCTCCGACTACCGGTTTAACCGGTGTTACTTTAACTATGCTCGTCGACTCTTTTATATGCCGTTGCTTAAGCGCATATTCGTAAGATTTCAAGATAACAGCCGCAATTGCCAATATAAAAATTAACATCATCAAAACTATACCGCTTCCCAAAAATATGTTTTTTTTCGCTATATGAAATTGTGGAATTTTAAACTTAACATTTATTGCCGGTTGAACCTTTTCCTTTTCTAAATTCAACGGTTTATTTTTAATTAGAATATCTTTGTAAAATTTATATTGGGTAAAATTTCCTAAACTTTTATATAACTCTGTAATTGTGGGAAGTATAAAAATAAATAAAACAAAAAATATCACAACTTCTACGGGATAGGTTCCGGTAAAAAAATTTAAGCTGCTGGCGAAAAAATGAGCAAAGAATAAGGAAGTTAATATATAAATAAATTTTTCATCGTTATTAATATCTATAATTCGTCTCAGTTCTATTCGCTTTTGCATTACCTTAAACAAAATACAGACTGTTTGTGTCAATAAAGTAATTCCCAGATAAACACTTAACTGCTGATTGCTTAAGGCAAAAATTGTTTCATTGAGGGGAATGTGTAATTCCGGAATGAGAAATCTCAATAAAAATGCAGCCAATAAATAAAGTTGGAAGATACCGGAAACAGAACTTAAAACTATTATGATAGTCTCTGCAAACAATGTAAAATACAAACCGCTTTTATTTTCTACTCTCAACATAGATATGTTTCAAATTTTGTATTAACGCTGTGAAAATAAGTAAATAAACTACAATTGGTAATATTTCCGCAGTATTTTGATATTTATGTATTATGGAAAAAGGTGTAACAAGTAATAATAATAATGCAATATATACGGTTATATCTGCAGAAAATTTAAACAATAATATGATCGGAATATATAATAAGAAAAAAAAGCCGGCAAATTCGGTTTTACTTATTCTGAATATTTCGGGAAGCAGCTTTATTTTTTCAGCTAAAAATAGTGATAAAATATACAGCATCACCAATAAAATTCTTTGCAGGAGAACCGATTGTCTCAGACCGGAAATCTGGATATTTTTTTTTATTTCAATATTGAAATTTTCAACTATCTTAAAATAGCTAGACAATCCAACTAAGAGGAGTACCGTCAGGAATATAAAATCAAAGTTGCTTTGATAGGCAAGAAAATAACTTAACAATAAAAATAAAATTGGCATGAGAGTATTTTATACTAGTCACCGTAGGGTTGCAAAAAATTAATTTTAAAAATGAAAAATAGTCATTTACCTTCTTTTTCAATAATTATCCCGACTTTTAATTCTGAAAAAGTTCTGCCACTATGTATCGAAAGCATATTAAAACAGGATTATCCCCAAAATAAATATGAAATTATTTTAATTGACAATTACAGCCGTGACAAAACTGCCGACCTTGCAAAAAAATATAAACTTAAAATTTTTTATGTTAACGGAAAGCCCTCTCAAGCCTGCAGACAAAGAAATTTAGGAGCCAAAAAAGCAGAAAATGATTATTTATTCTTTTTAGATCATGATATGGAATTATCGGTAAATTTACTGAAAAATCTGGCTTCTAAAATTATCACTTCCAAAGAGACGGACGCCTTTTTTATTCCTGAAAAAATTGTCGCTAATAACAAAATATTGCAGGAAATCAGAAATTATGAACGGAGTTTTTATGATGCAACACCGATTGACGCAGTAAGGGTAATAAAAAAAAATGTTTTTTTTAAAACTGAAAAATATGATCCATTATTATCCTCTGGCCCGGCTGACTGGGATATGGATATTCAACTGCAAAAACTTGGAGTCAAATTCGGGAAAATCGACTTGCCTGTGCGCCATCACGAAGAAAACCTGACCTTCAGCCAGTATCTTTTCAAAAAGAGCCGATATGTCAGGGGAATTAAGATTTATAAAAATAAATGGTCCGGGGACAAGGAAATCTACGAAAATATAATTAAAAAACAATTGGGGGTAAAATACAGATTTCTCACGGTTTTTCTGGAAAAAAATAAATTCAAAAAAATACTCAACCATCCTTTATTATTTTTTTCTGTTTTTATTTTAAAATTAATTTTTGGATTTATATACCTGATAAAGGGTATAGAATATGAACTAAATGAAAAATAAAAAACAAATATACATTCTTGGAGCAGGAAGTATGGCCAGGGAAACTTACTTAATTTATAAAAACCTGAAAAAAGATTCCCTGGTTTTGGGTTTTCTGGAAGATAAACCTCATGCCAAATTCCTTATGGATAAACCCGTATATTCCTTATCTCGTATAACATCTTTTAAAAAAAATGTTACTTTTGTACCGGCTATCGGAAGTCCTTTACGGAAACTTATAGTCAGAAAAATTGAAAAACTGGGTTTTTCCCTGGAATCGGTCATTCACCCGTCCGTACCCATAAATCAGTATATATCCATCCAAAAAGGCTCGATCATCTGTCCAGGAGTAATTATGACCTGCGATATTAAAATAGGAAAGAACTGTATAGTCAATATAAACTCACTGATTAACCATGACGCCGAACTGGGAGATTTTGTAACGATAGGACCGGGTGCAAATATCGCAGGAAATGTTAAAATCGGCAAAGATTCTTGGATAGGGGTCGGGGTCACGATTATAGATAAGATAAAAATAGGTGAGGGCAGTTTTATCGGGGCCGGTGCAGTTGTGACTAAAAATATTCCGCCGCACACCTTAGCCTATGGAGTTCCGGCCAGGTCAATCCGGAAAATATCCGCAAAAAATTGGAAAGATTTAATCTGATTTATATATGATAAACGTCACAAAATCCGAGCTCCCAAATTTAAAGGAGTATCAGGAATATGTAAAACAGATCTGGAAAAGAGCTTGGCTGACTAATAACGGTAAATTCGTCCGACAACTTGAAAAAAAACTACCGGGATATATCGGAGGAAAACTTTTATCTTTAGTGACTAACGGGACTCTCGCTATGCAGCTTGCGATTAAAGCGCTTAATCTTAAAGGTGAAATCATCACAACTCCCTTTACTTTTCCGGCTACAACCAACGTAATCCTATGGGAAGGCTGTACCCCGGTTTTTGCCGATATAGATCCGGAAACATATAACATAGACCCGGCTGATATCGAAAAAAAAATTACAAATAAAACCTCTGCCATCTTAGCCGTTCACGTCTATGGTAATCCCTGCGCTACTGAAAGATTGGAAAAGCTGGCCAAAAAAAATGGATTAAAAATAATCTACGACGCAGCTCATGCCTTTGGAGTTAAATACAAAAATAAATTAATCGGATCATACGGAGATATTTCAACCTTCAGTTTTCACGCCACCAAAGTTTTTAATACTATAGAAGGAGGTGCAATTACAACGAATTCAATCCAAATTAATAAAGATGTAAATTTATTACGTAATTTCGGAATTACAGGTGAAGAAGAAGTTGTACTGGCCGGAATTAATGCAAAAATGAGCGAATTTCAGGCAGCCATGGGGTTATTGAATTTAAAAAAAATTAACAGCAAAATTCTGCTCCGTAAAAAAATTTACGAATTATATAAAAGACTTTTACAAAATAACAGCAGTTTAAAATTTCAAAAACTGGTTACTCCTGATTATAACTATGCATATCTGCCAATACTGTTTAGTGACAGAAAAACCAGGGATTTAATATGTGCTAAGCTGGGTAAAAAAGGCATAAAACCCAGAAAATATTTTTACCCCCTTACAAACAGCTATAAGTTTTTAACTAATTATCTCAATCCTTTCAATATGGCTAAATCTTTTCCTAACGCAGTTAAGATCTCTGACGGAATTTTATGTTTACCTCTTTACTCGGAGTTAAAATTGGAAATAGTTGAAAAAATTTGTCAATTTATTAATAAATATACCAAATAATACTCATTACTCCATGAAAAGTAATAAACTTCCAATTTATCTCATTAACCTTTTATATAAAAAATATAAAGTCACTACTGGACCTTGCAAATAATGTTTGCTGGCAGTAGAATTTTGGGTGATGAAAAAAGCTCTTATAACAGGTTCTGCCGGACTCATAGGATCTGAAGCCGTTAAATTCTTGGCGGAAAAAGACTACGAAATAATCGGAATCGATAATAACATGCGGGCTTATTTCTTCGGAAAAGAAGCCAGTACAAATTGGAAAAAGGAATCACTTGAAGAAGAGTATAAAAATCAGTACCACCATTACCCAATAGATATAAGAGACGATAATTCAATCAAGAATATTTTTAATAAATATAAACGATTTGACATTATTATCCATGCGGCAGCACAACCATCGCATGATTGGGCAGCAAAAGAACCACAAACTGATTTTTCAATCAATGCAGCAGGAACTCTGGTGATGCTGGAAAATTATCGAAAGTATTCACCAAATGCAACCTTTATTTTTACTTCTACAAATAAAGTCTATGGTGATAGTCCTAACAAACTTCCACTCATCGAGAAAAATACCCGTTACGAACTTCCAACAACACATTCCCTTTATAAGGGAATTGATGAATCAATGACAATTGATAATTCAAAACATAGTATTTTCGGAGCATCTAAGGTAGCTGCGGATATTTTGGTTCAAGAATATGGAAAATATTTTAATTTACCGACTGGTATTTTTCGCGGAGGCTGTCTTACTGGTCCGGCACATTCAGGTACCCAACTACATGGTTTCTTAGCTTATTTAATTAAATCTATTGCTACAGGAAGAAGATATTCAATTTTTGGTTATAGAGGGAAACAGGTTCGAGATAACATTCACAGTTTTGATCTCGTAAATATGTTTTGGCATTTCCATCAAAACCCCCGACCAGGCGAAGTGTACAATGCAGGAGGTTCGCGGCATGCAAATATATCAATTCTTGAAGCAATTAAAAAAGTTGAAACGATTTTTAAGACAGAAAGCAATATCGAATATAAAAAAAACGCACGCGAAGGAGACCATATCTGGTATATTTCAGACGTCTCAAAGTTTAAAAAACACTATCCAGATTGGAACTATCAATATAATATTGATCGAACTATTGAGGAAATATGTATGTCCGGACATTTTTCAAACCTTTCAATTGGTTCCTCTACTTATACTTTTTTTCAAAGATCATCGATTAAAGCAAAAAAAATGGGAACTACATTATTAGCTGCCCATACGACTTCAGCTTTTGGCGCCGTTCAAGCATTCCGTCTTTACTTTTCTACAGTTTCTAAACAGTTAATTCTATTTGAACACTCTCTTTTTAAAACCGAAAGTAATCCTTTATCGGCGCTTAAAGACATATATATAAATATAACCTGGTTCCTAAAACATAAAAACCAAATAAAATATTTCATAGCAGTAAATCCAATAAACGCCCTTTCCGGAGTTTTTTTAAAACTTCTCGGTAATACATTTAACCTAATATACTATACGGATGATTATTCCAAAAAGCGTTATAATAATTTTTTTTTCAATATTCTCTATCATCTTGGAGATTTCATTTCTGTGAAATTTGCAGACGTGGTATGGAGCAGTACTCCTGAAATTTTAAAAATAAGACAGGCCATGGGACTTCCTAAAGATAGAAATATACTTTTACGGGCCGGAATTTATTCCAAAAATCAGGTAAAGAAAAAAATAGATGTTAAAAGCGACAAAAACGCATTGGTAATTGATGGCTTTCTTTCTCCCCAACTTTCCTTAATAACACTGGTAGTCGAAGTTTTTAAAAAACAGGTAAAAAAGATGCCACGATTGCATCTTTACATAATAGTTGGTCACTTAGATAGAAAAAAATTGGCAGAGTTGATTAAAAAAGATGAAATTCAAAAACAGGTCTCCTTTATTGAAAACGTGCCGCATCAAAAAAGTATTAGTAATTACAAATCCTATGGAATTGGACTTGCGGTTGTTGAAGTTTCTGATCGTACTCCAGCTATGTTTAGAGACCCAGTAGAAATCAAAGAACTTTTAGCAGCAGGAGTTCCGGTAATTTGCAGTAAAGGATATAATATATCTTTAGAAATAGAAAAAAATAAAATGGGATTTTCTATTAATAATACCAAGTCAGAATTAAACCAGGCTTTGACAAAAATTCTATCGTCACCACAACTACACCATCAATTCAGTTCCAACGCTCTCAAATATACACGGAATCTCACATGGGATATCATATTTGAAACTATATTAAAAAAGTCAGGAATAATCAATTATGATATACAACATAAATAAAATAGCTATAGCTACCCATCATCTCGTATACGGAGCACCTCAAGCTCTCAAAGATTATTTGGTCAGCCGCAAAATTACGAAACTATTGTACATTAGTCACCCCTTATTTGTCGATAACACTAAATCTTTTTTTGAGGTAATTGTTAAGTCCAAAGTACAGATTAAGAAACAGTGGTCTTTTCGTCTACCAATATCTATCCTTAACTATCCTCTTGAATTATTACTTACGATTTTTTGGGTCGTTAAACAAAAAGAAAAATATGATATTTTTATCGGAGTTGACAATCTGAATGCATTTGCCGGTATAATTTTAAAAAAATTGGGTTTAGTAAAAAAAGTTATCTACTACACAATAGATTTCGTACCAAAAAGATTTACGTACCCGCCATTAGACAATTTATATCACTGGGCCGATGCTCTTTGTCTGAAATATGCCGATGAAACCTGGAATGTTTCTCCCAGAATTTCCGAAGCCCGGGAAAAATTTAAAGGGCTTAGGCGCTCGCTTTATAACCGCCAAAAAATTGTCCCGATCGGAGTCTGGACTGATAAAATTAAAAAAATACCTTTTGCCAATGTTAAAAAACATCAGCTGCTTTATTTGGGTTCCCTGGTAAAAAAACAGGGAGTACAGTTGATAATCTCGGTTATCCCGGACATAATCAAAAAAATAAAAGACTTTCATTTTCTAATTATCGGTGGCGGTTCTTATGAATCAGCACTACAACGATTAGCCATTGCTTTAAAAGTTGAAAAACATATTACTTTTAAAGGTTGGGTTAAAAACAGAAAATTACTCGACAGTCTACTGTCGGACAGTGCTTTAGCTGTTGCCATGTACCGTAAAGAATCTGATAATTATTCTTATTTTGCCGATCCGACTAAATTAAAGGACTATTTATCTGCCGGCCTTCCTATAATTATGACCAATGTTCCACACTCGGCTCCGGAAATTGTTAAAAATCAATGTGGTACTATAATTAACTACTCTAAAGAGGATCTTAAAAAAGCTCTACTAAAATATCTGACGGATGAAGAAATGTTAAAAACTTACAGACAAAATGCTCTCCGTTATATTAAAAAATTCGACTGGAATATAATATTCGGGAGAAGTTTAAACCCTTTATTATGAAAAAAAATCTGGGTTTATTAATAATTTTTTTTCTTCTTTCCCTGTTTTATTACGTTACCGGCCCCGGAGCCATAGTCGGATCAAATGACGGCAGCCACTACGCATTACTCCGATCAGCTTTCGAGAATAAAAAATTTGAGTTGGGAAAATACATAAGCTATACCAATTACGTAAGTGTCTCTGCTTATAAAAACAAATTCTATTCCGACAGATCCCCTGGATTGGCACTTGTTTCGTCACCTCTTTACTTACTTGGCAAATCAATAACCGGATTTCTTAAGTTAGCTGATGATCCTCAACGTTTCGAAACCACTAATATTAATACATCCAAAGAATTGCTTTACAGAGAATTTCCCGTGACGAGTATCCTTATATTGTTTTTACTGATATCACCGGCCATTACCGGTACTTTAAATGTAATTTTTTTTTGGAAAATAAGTAGATTGATTGGGCAAAATAATTTTGCAATAAATTTAGCAACACTTACATTTGCGATTGGCTCCCTGAACTGGAAATACTCAACCCTATACTTTTCACATTCACTCTCAACTCTTCTTATTTTGAGTTTGGTTTATCATGTTCTCTCTTTAAGTTTGAAAAAGTCTGAGCCTAAGTGGTGGATTTTTATAATTATTGGCGTAACTGCCGGTTTTTCAATACTGACGGAATATCTTAATGTTATTTATTTATTACCAATCTTCGTTTATTGCCTATATAATTTTTCTAAAATTGTCGGTACTAAACTAAAGCTAACTAAAATTGTTTTAACCATAATAGCGTTCCTTATACCGGTTACTACTTTGTTGCTTTATCAATGGTTACTATTCGAAAATCCTTTTTCCACAACCTACTCCCACCACTATTTTTACACCTGGGCGAGAACCTGGCAAGGATTTTTTTCGGGAAATTTTAAATCAGGGTTTATCGGTCAATTATTCAGCCAACAAAGGAATGGAGTGTTTTTTTTGTCACCGGTTCTACTTTTATCTCTACTGGGCTTATTTTACGTGAAAAGGAAGTCACCGCAGATAACGATATTATTATGCTCTTTATTTATCTTGCCGGTCATTTTATTTTCATTTGCTTATGACTGGAACGGTGGTGGATTTGATACGCGCTACATTTTGGCAGCTATATCTTTCCTCTTTCTTCCTCTCTCAGTATTACCTTTAAAAAATAAAACTTTGTTGACGATTTTTCTATTATTACTGATAATAAGTATTTTTAATTCATTAAAATTGGTCTTAAAAACCTCTTTGTTAGGTTTCGGACAGGATCTCAATTTTTACCATCTACCTTACATTTTTTTGGCATTCAGTATTATTCTGTTCTTTTTCTCGATTTTCGCTATATCCAATAAAAAATTCTTTATTCCTTTTTTAGCCGTCATCTTATCAATAGTGCTTCTACGTTACGATATTTTAAATGACTGGAAAGTGTTACCCTGGAAAATAATTTATAAGGATAATTTTAATAACGGCCAGTTTGAAAAAAAAGCTAAAATAAGAAAAAATATTATCAGGGATGATACGGTTATTTTTCCTATAAATTCAGGTCAAACCGGTCACTTTATTCTGGAATTTAAATTTAAAAAAAAACCCAAATTTTTAATCTTAATTTCAAATTACACTATCGGCTCAAAGAACTCCCAGATTAAAGTTGAAGCGGGTACTAATCTAAAAAAATTAAAACCAGTTTATTTCATAAAGTTGGCTGATAATAAAGAAAGATCAATTAAATTTTTTTACGATCTTACAAAACTTATCGTCAATAAAAAAATCTATATCCGGCAAGAGTTTTTTGTCGATAATAATTTCGCAGTTTCGCCAGCCGATTCCAGATTGGAAAAAATTGTAGTTGTTTCCATCAATTAAAATGTTTTCTTACTTAAAAATCTTAAGAATACCGCACTGGCCGAAAAATTTTGTCGTCCTATTGGGACTCTTGTTCGCGATGTCAAAACCAGTATTGTATCCTGATTTACATATTCCCTTTGTCATTATATTATCCGTGACTTTGGCTTGTCTTATTTCCTCTTCCAACTATATAATTAATCAGATCGTTGATTCTGAAAGCGATAAACATCATCCTGTCAAAAAATTTCGCCCGATACCCAAAGGGGAAATTTCCAAAAAAAATTCCTTAATTTTTACCTTTCTAATTTTTTTTATTTCAATGCTTTTATCTCTTTTCTATATCAAAACTTATACAAGTTTGTCGTTGTTAGGTTTTTTTTTAGCCGGAATTATCTATAATGTTCCACCTATACGTCTAAAAGATAAAGCTTATGTAGACGTGATATCGGAATCTGTGAATAATCCATTACGATTCCTTATTGGGTGGTATACAATTTCCAACGCTACTCCTTCAATTCCTTTTTTGCTTTTTTTATGGTCATCCGGTGCGAGTCTGATGTCGATAAAAAGATTTTTTGAATTGAGAAGTCTTAATGTTATAAACGCGATAAATTACCGTAAATCTTACAAAGACATTACACCCCGCAAACTGGTATTTTTATCGATCGGATGGTTAATCCTTTCTTTAATATTTTTAAGCAAATCGCAAATCTTTTAACCCTATGGAAACAAAAATAAAATGTGGAATTTGTGATGAAAAGTTATTTAAGGTAATCTATAAAAGTAAAATATCTGATTATAAGGACAGTAATTATTTAATATCCGACAGCGATTACGGTAAACATCCGCAAATTGTTAGATGTATGAATTGCAGTTTAATTTATGTCAATCCCAGGGAAAAGAGGTCAAATCTGGAAAAACATTATTTAAATTTGAACGATCCAGATTACCAGGCAGAATCGGAAAACAGAGCCCTTTCTTTCAAAAAAATACTGAAAAAACTGGAAAATTATAAAGCGGATAAGGGAACTATTCTGGACATAGGCTGTTCAACCGGCATCTTTTTGCATGAAGCAGAAAAACTTGGTTGGAAAACTTATGGAACCGATCTTTCGGAGTGGTCCATAAACTTTGCCAAAAATGTTTATCATCTAAAAAATGTTTTTCAGGGAACTCTAGAAAAACAGAAGTTTAAATCGAATTTTTTTGATTGTATTGTTATTCTGGATGTTATTGAACATGTCACCGATCCTGGGAAATTGCTCAAAGAAGCTAATAGATTATTGAAAAAGGACGGCATTCTCTGTCTGGTAACTCCTGATATCGGTAGCCCGACAGCTAAAATTATGAAAGAATCCTGGTGGCACATCAGACCGCCGCATCTTTTTTATTTTACTAGTCATTCAATAAAAAAACTCCTCGAAAAAAATAATTTTTCAATTCTAAAGAAGAATCGCTATACCTGGTACTTCAGTATTGATTACCTTTGGAAAAGAGTTAAAAAAATAAAAAACCCGGTATTTAATTTTCTTAATTTATTGTTGGAAAAAACTTTTATTAATATGGTAAAAAAGTGGGTAGTACCGGTTAATTTATTTGACTCCATGGAAGTCTATGCTTCAAAAAAAAATGAATAAAGTTGCCGTCATATACAGTTCGACTATCTTAAAAAAAATTAATTTTACTTTCAAAAAGGGAAGTAAGATTTTGGATGTTGGTTGTGGTACAGGAACCGACGCCTGGAATTTTATTAACAAAAAAAAATTAAAGACTTATGCCGTCGATGTTTACAAACATTACAATATCGATAAAATCAAAGGTTTGAATTTTAAAACCGGAAGTGTTTTGAGTTTGAACTTTAAGGACAAGGAGTTTGATTACGTTTTCATGCACGACGTTTTGCACCACGTCGATGAAAAAGATCAAAAGCAGGAAAAACACCTTAAAGCGCTGCACGAATTAAAACGCGTCAGTAAACCCGGAGGAAATATTATCATTGTAGAAGCCAACCGCTATAATCCGCTATTTTATCCGCATATGGTTCTGATGGAAAAACATAATCATTTCAAACAATCTTATTTTATCCGCATAATTAAAAAAGTTTTCCCCCAGTCGCAATTTAAATTTTTTGAAGCCCATGTCTATCCGCCAGCCTTAAATAAACTTTTTAACATATATGAATATATAATGGAAAGATTTGTACCAAAACAATTTATTGCCTATAATGTTGCCATCATAAAAATATGAAAAGACTCATCATCGGTGGGGCTGGTTTCATTGGTATTAATTTAGCGGAATATTTATTGACTAAAGGAGAAGATGTATTAATCTTCGATAATCTGTCAAGAAAAGGAACTTCTCTGAATTTTGCTTGGATAAAAAAAACTTATCCTCAAGTTAAATTTGTCAAAGGTGATATTAGAACAGATTATAAGAAATTAGTTGCCCTGCTTGGTAAAGTAGACGTTGCTTACCATCTGGCCGGACAAGTTGCCGTAACGAACTCTGTTGCAGATCCTCGCTATGACTTCGAGAATAATGCAATAGGATCTTTTAACGTCTTAGAGGCAGCCAGACTATCTGACAAACCACCCATTTTATTCTATTCGTCTACCAATAAAGTATATGGAGCGATGGAAGATGTAAAAACAGTAAAGAAAAAAACCCGTTATGAATTCAAAAAATTTCCTAATGGCATATCTGAAAAAAGACTATTGGATTTTCATTCACCATACGGTTGTTCAAAAGGTATGGCCGATCAATATTTCCGCGACTATGCCAGAATATATGGTCTGAAAACGGTTGTATTTAGACAATCTTGTATTTATGGAAAAAGGCAGTTTGGAATTGAAGATCAAGGCTGGATAGCTTGGTTTATCATCGCTATTTTACTCAATAAACCTATTACCATGTATGGAAACGGAAAACAGGTCAGGGACATATTATTTATTACTGATTTAATTCAGGCTTATGAGTTGGCTGAAAAAAATATCAAAAAAACTTCCGGTCAAATCTATAATATCGGTGGTGGTAAGAAATTTACGCTTTCGCTTCTTGAGACTTTTGCTTATTTAGAAAAACTTTATTCAAAAAAAATAAACTATAAAACATCAGATTGGCGACCAGGAGACCAACCAATCTATGTTTCCGATATTTCCAAGGCGAAAGAAGATTTTGGTTGGTCACCAAAAATATCCCCCGAAAAAGGCGTAAAATTCCTTTTCGATTGGGTCAAACAAAACAAAGAATTATTTAAGAATTTCTGAATTTTAATGAAGATTTTATTTATCAGTAACGGATCCGGAATGGGTACTGCAAAAAGTGGGGGAATGACACGTCATATTGAAATTGCTAAAAAACTACTTAAAAAAGGGATTGAAGTCAGTTTCTTAACTACAATTGGTTCTTATTCCACTTATAAAGCCGAGGGATTAAAAGCCAGATTTATTCTTGCCCGGGCTCATATTTTTTCCAGAAAAGAAAAAAATAATCTGGGTAGAGCTCTATCATACATCGTTTCTACTTTTAGTTCACTTTTACTGCTAAACCGTTTACCTGAATACGACATTGTCTACACTACTTCCGATTATTTTTGCGATATCATACCGGCTTTTTTTCTTAAATTAAGCCGGCCGGATCTAAAATGGATGGCTATGATCCATCATCTTTACCGTCCACCTTTCAAGAGAAAGGGTAATTTCATTATTAATTCTGTTGCTTTTTTGTTACAAAGATTTAGCTTTAAATTGATCAGGAGTCAATCCGCTTGTATACTGTTATACGATACGCTGGAAGGCAAGACAATTCAAAATTTATTTTTAAAACATGACTATGCCAAAAAAATATTTTCAGTTGCCAATGGAGTCGATTTGGAATTGATAGATAGTCTGCCAATGTTGCCAAAAAAATATGACGCTTGCTTTGCAGGCGGTCTAAGAGCCAGTAAGGGAATATTTGAAATAATCAGGATCTGGTCATTGGTTGTAAAACAAAATAATCAGCGGTTGTTAGCAATAGCCGGTGGCGGGACAATTAAAATAGTAGAGCAGGTCAAGCGGGAAATAATCCGATCAGATCTGAATAAAAATATTTTATTATTGGGACCACTGGACCAAGTTGAACTTATTAAAACCATGAAGGCCAGTAAAATTTTTGTATCCGCCAGCCAGGAAGAAGGGTGGGGGATAGCTCTTTATGAAGCTCTAGCCTGCGGTTTGCCTGTCGTAGCTTATCGGCTCCCTGCATTCACAAATCTTAAAAAAGCTATTATCGGAATTGATATGTTTAACCAAATTAAATTCGCCAATAATATACGAGAACTTTTAACCAATGAAAATTTAGCGAAAAAATTAATCGAATCCGGAAGAGATATCGTCAAAAAATACAGTTGGAAGCAAATAGCTGAAACTGAATTGAAAATTTTTCAGTCAATAAACTAAATGCCGGATAAAAATGTCGAGACCGATAAATGTTCAAAGGCTATTTATAGTTTTATCTCCGCCTACGCAAAAACCATAAAAAATAAATCAATTATGGATGTCGGTTGCGGCACAGGATTATATACCTCAATCTTTAACATTAATAAAAATAAAATATTTGGTCTTGATATAGACGATCACAGGAAAAAAGAATATCAAGCGAATTTTATTTTCAAAAAATATGGCGGAAATAAAATTCCTTTCAGAAGCAATTATTTCGATTTTGTAGTTAGTTTCGATGTCTTGGAACATGTGGAGGACGACGTCAACTTTATAAAAGAGATCAACCGCGTCATAAAAAAAGGTGGTCAATGTCTTATTACGACTCCTAACAGATATCGATTGAGCAACTTTATTAAAATTCTTATCGGTCAGGCTCCAAAATATCCGCTGCTTCTGGCTGATGAAGGTCATCTGGGCAAACAAGTACACATCAGGGAATATACTAAATCCGATTTAAAAAATTTATTTCAAAATATTAAAGTTAATAATTTGAGAATAAAACCCTTCTGGTTTGGACTAAGGGGCAATTTGAATACAGGTCTCGAAAAACCGTTCATTCCTTTCCTGAGCCAGTATTGGTTCATCAGCTACAATAAAAAATGAAAATCAACTTTTATCTTTTAGCTTTAATATTTGTCTTGAGTCTTACACCCCTTTTATGGTTTAAACCAAACACACTAATATCCAGTGTAGACGTCAATCAAACCTTTTTTCCCAACGAAAGATTTATCGATCGGACATATCTTTGGTATCCCAAAGTTGCGGGCGGATCGGATAGGGCTAATGACATTGCCTCTTTGCCTTTTATACTTCCACAAGCGGTTTTATCCTCAATCGGTTTTGATGTTATTTCAATAGAAAAAATAACTTTTGTTTTTTGGTTTTTTCTTACCGGACTGGCCATGTACTTTTTGGCTTCGGTTGTAATAGCTGAAAATACACCGCATCGGGAAAAAATTATTTTCGCTTCGGTAGCCGCTTATCTTTTTAACTTCTATTTACCTTTTATCTGGGCTCGCTTGCAACTTGCGATCACAACCTTGGCTCTTTTCCCGTTTTTATTAGGTTTACTTATCGGCTTGCTGCAAAAAAAATTTTCATTGAGAACGGTTCTTTTCCTTTTACCTTTTATCGCCTTTATCGGAGCACCTATCGGTATCCAGCCGCCACTCATGATGATAATGTTCGCTATGCTGCTTTTTTATTTTATCTTTCATAACCTATATTTTTTTCGTCCAAAAAAAATTGGGAAACTGTTTAATTCTTTGTATCTCTTCCTGTTTTTTATTTTCACTTATCTGTTATCAAGTTTATTCTGGCTTATTCCACTGGGACATTTTATCTTCCAATCGGATTATATTACCTCCTCAGTCGGTATAAAAGTCTATGCCGTCAATGATCTTTTAATCTGGGTTAACTCTTTTACGGCTTTAAAAAATACTCTAAGACTATTTGGAGATGTGTCGTATTTCGATGTCTGGGGCGGTCAAAGATATTTGGAGCAATTTATCCCATATGAGACAAACTCGCTGCTCGTTTTATTAAGTTTCTCCCTGCCTATTTTGGCTTTTTCAGCTCTCCTGATTAAAAATCAAAATAAAAAAATTATCTCGTTCTTTTTATTTATAACCTTGTTGGGTCTTTTTTTCGGAAAGGGAACCAATCCGCCGCTGGGCGACACATACTCCTGGCTTATTGATAATCTGCCCTTATTTTGGATCCAAAGGGCGCCCTGGCAAAAATTTACAATCCTTACGGTAATAGGCTATTCTATTTTGGCCGGAACCGCTTTTGGGACAATTTATGGATTTTTGCTTGCTAAATTAAAAAACCGGTTACTTGCTTTATGCGCTTGGACGACACTGCTTTTCTTACTGATAATTGGCTACAATTATTTCTTCTTGTTCGGTAAAATGTTCCCGACAAGTGAAATAGGTACCGGATTCAACCATAAATACAACTTATCCTTTCATTTAAATTCACCCGACTACATTTTCAAAGCAAGAGACTGGATCAATAACAAAAAAGATTATTTCAAAATTATGCTCCTGCCTGATGATAAAACTAATGTCTATGACTGGGGTTATAGCGGCACAGTCGACATAACCGATATTGTTATTAACAAACCGATCATCCAGCACTTATACGGTGAGGGTTATTCGCCTCCTCAGCCCATTCAACCGCTCTACTCATCATTCATTAATTCCACCTATAACCAGTACAGCAGTAATTCTGCGGAGTTGTTGCGCCTGATGGGAGTAAAATACCTGCTTCAGAGAAATGATTTCAATTTTGATTTTTATGGTGACAGCGATTCGCCGGAATTTATTAAAACAAATCTTGGTTCGCAAAATGGCATCAGTTTAATCACTAATTTTGGGAAATGGGATCTTTATCAGGTTTCCAGAAATTACCCGGTTTTATATGTTCCGGATACTGTGATTTATACCAATCAGGAAATCGTCAGTCTATCATTATTAATTAACTCAAACCTGTTGAATTTGGATCAAAATATTATGTTTAAAAAACAGGATGATTATGCTTTTGCCGATCATAACTCCGTCGTACTGAATGAAACTCAATCACTTCATAATGTAAAAAGTTCAGACGGACAAAAATATCCTTTTAGTTGGAACAAAGCGCAGGATCAACAAAAACCGGAGGTTGAGGCCAGATTTTACCGGGGAGACAAGCATGTTATCAGCTACTCTAATCTACCGGGAGAGGACATGCTGGTTTTTCCCGCTTCAGAACCTGCACCCTATAAATTTTATTCTGGTGAAACAGCCTGGAGCGCTTTTAATTCCACATTAATCTACATCTCAACTGGTGACGAGCCATTTTTCCTGTCAGGAATTTATCTGGGTGACGAACCTGTCCCAAACATTGTAGGAATTTGGTGGGAATCAGGTTTTGCAGGCGCCAGCACCCGTACTCTTAATTTTCCGGTTAAAATACCGCCTAACCAAAAAGCAATAATCCAAATCGGAAAGTTGCTAAAAAATAAAAATATTACTGTTGTTTCCCTACCCAATAGCAGCCCTGACTCAGTAAAAATTATCGACAATAAAATAATTGCGAATCCAATCGTCGAATTCAAACAATTAAGTCCTGTAAAATATTTAGTTAATCTTCATCAGGCGAGAAAAACTTTTCCTTTGGTTTTTCTGGAGCAGTTCAATAAAGATTGGCAAATCAGCCCACTAAAAATTGAAAAAGATTCACTGAATTTTGAAAATTCAAGAAATTTGTTAAGCAAATACAAAATTCTTGCCGATAATGAAGATACCCATGCCGATTTGTCCGAACTGACAGGATTTCTGAATAGCGGTTACGTAAGCAGCCTGGGAGATGGAAAATTGAAAATTAAAAATCATAAAACTTTTTCTAACTGGAGGGAAAAAATTACTTTTTCCGAGAATTATTACATCGACTACATTTCAAAACTTACCCGTAGCAGTATTCAGAACGATAATTTACTCTCAGTTAATCTAGAAGAGACCTTTTTTTCGGATCCGCTTCTGGAAAATAAACATTTTGTAGCCAATTCATATGCCAATGGCTGGATAATAGAACCCGATGTTATCTGTCAATCAACGGACAACTGCTCGGTTAATACTGACGGATCTTATGATTTGAAATTTCTCATCGAATACAAATCGCAGCGCTACTTCTACTACGGTGTTGTCGGAAGTTTGATCACACTTTTATTTACCACGGCGCTATACTTTATTAGAAAAAAGAAAGTATGAAGAAAACGCTGGTAATTTTCATTTTATTCCTGATAATTTTTTTAGGTTTGTTGTTCAGGCTTAAGGGAATCCAATCCAATCATTCTTTTTGGTCGGATGAAGCCTACGGTGCCGGTTTGGCCAGAGATATAATAACCGGTGAAAAAACTCCTTTAATAGCTTTAAGCAGACTTAATTACGAACCGTTATTTATTTTGACGGAAAGTGTTTTTTTACGAATTTTTGGTCATAACGAATTTAGCGCCCGTATCCCTGTCGTACTATTGGGAACAGCCGGAATTTTGGGTGCGTTTCTTTTAGCTTTCAAACTGTCCGGTATTTCCGCCGGGCTGTTGGCTGCATTTATTTCAGCCTTCAGCCAGATAAATCTGGCTAATTCAACTCAGGCAAAACCATATTCAATTCTACAAACCCTTTTACTCTTTGAAATTTATGCTCTAATTCTATTACATGAAAATAAAAAAAATAACTCTAAAATCCATTTATTAATAATCTTTCTTTGTCTTACCTCTACTTTTTTTCACCTTTTGGGTACGCTATTCTGGCTTCCTTATTTTTTTTATCTGACTTATGGGAAGCAGTATAAATTTAACAAGCACAGAATTAATCTTTTCTATATTTTTTTAATCTGTTGCTCAGCCATTTTATTATTCGCTCTTTACTATTATCGAATTAATTTTTCCAATCATCTGACCTATTTCAGGGAATTGTTTTGGAGTCAGTATTCCTTATTTAGTCTTTCGGCTTTATTCGGTTTTATCTATAGCCTGAAATACAGAAAAATCGTACATCTGGGTATTTTTGCTTTGATCGCTGTTTATCTTTTTCTCTGGACTTTTGCTCACTACACTCATAATGTCAGATATATATTGCCTCTCTTTAGCTTGCTATTTGTCTACTTTTCCGTATTCTGGTCCGAAGTGGGGAGGAGGTTTTTTAAGCAAAAAAGTTCTGTTGTTTGTATTATTATAGCTATGCTTTTGTATCTGGGTGGAATTAAAATAGTCAGAAAACCGGTAAACTATTATAATCCGAATTCGGATCTTTACGGTGATGTCCAGATCGCAGATTACAAAACTGCATTCGGATTGATCAGCGAAAAGTTTCCGAGGTTAGATAATGTTGCAGTTTTTAACGACTGGTATGACACTCAATACTGGTACTTGAAAAATAAACTGGTCACAGCTTATTTTATAAAAGGATATGAAAAACCCAAACCTTTTCCTGTTGATCAAACAATGAGCTATGGAACATTAAACCAATTTTTAAAAGTAAAAAATAAATATTCCAAGGGTCTTCTAATAGTTGAGGACTGGGAAAGTTTTTTACCCGAAGACATTAAACAATATGCCAAAAAAAATATGAAAAGAGAATTCAGAGTTGATGGATTGCCACAGGCCCAGGGTGATAATTGGCCGCTGGAAGTATATAGTTGGGGACTATAATAACAAGCTAATTATAATGTTCATCAATTAAATCACTTAATCTTTTTATATAATTTATCGTATGATCCCACTCTCAAAGCCCGTAATTGGCAATCAGGAAATAAGAATGGTTACCAGAGTTCTTAAATCCGGAATCATAGCCCAGGGGCCGCGAGTTAAAGAACTGGAGAAAAAAATTGCAGAATTTTGCGGAACAAAATATGCCGTTGCCTTTAACAGTGGTACAGCTGCATTACATTCAGCCCTGTATGCTCTAGGCGTAAGAAAAGGAGATGAAGTAATTACCAGTCCTTTTACTTTTGTAGCTACTGCAAATGCCATACTCATGTTGGGAGCAGCACCTGTATTTGCCGATATTAATGAGGATGATTTCAATATCGACCCTTTTAAGGCAGTAAAAAAAATTACTGCAAAAACAAGAGCAATTATTCCTGTAGATTTGTATGGGCAAATTTATGATTGTAAAAATTTAAAAGATGCTATTGGTAAAGCACATATTTCCATTCTTGAAGACGCTTGTCAGGCACTCGGAGCTGAAAGTAAGGGAAAAAAAGCCGGGAGATTTGGAGATGTAACTGCTTTTTCTCTCTATGCCACAAAAAATATAACAAGTGGTGAGGGCGGATTGATAGTGACTGATAAAAAAATAATTATGCAAAGATGTCAGATTTTTAGACATCATGGTCAGTCCGGAAAAAAACGTTATGAATATTATGATCTGGGATATAATTACCGGATGACCGATATTGCCGCTTCTATTGGCTTGGCTCAACTAAAAAAAATTAATTGGCTTACTAATAGAAGAATCAGAAATGCAAAACTTATGTCCCGGGGATTGAAAAATATTCCGGGCTTAATCCTACCAACAGTTCGTAAAAATAATAAGCATGTTTTTCATCAGTTTACAGTGCGTCTGACTGAAGATTTCAAATCTAATCGCGATAAATTTATGCTTTATCTTACAAAAAAAGGCATAGGCAGTGGAATTTACTATCCAGAGCCCTTGCATCTGGTCAATCACATAAAAAAACTTGGCTATAAAAAAGGTGACTTTCCAGTTGCGGAAAAAATGTCCGGGCAAGTTTTATCTTTGCCGGTTCACCCGCTTTTGACTAAAAAACAAATAGATTACATAATTGATCAAATTCAAAATTACCTAATCTTGAGATGAAAAAAAAATATTTTGCCCACGCTACTGCCGATATCTCAGTCAAAGCTTTGATTGGGGATAATTCCAAAATATGGCATCATAGCCATATTCGGGAAGGAGTAAAAATAGGCAAAAATTGCATAATCGGGAGAAATGTCTATGTGGATTTTAGCGTAAACATCGGCAATAAATGCAAAATTCAAAATAATTGCTCCATCTATCATGGAACAAATATCGAAGATGGCGTTTTTATAGGCCCTCATGTTGTTTTTACCAATGATAAAAATCCCAGAGCAATAAATAAAAACGGCCAGCTTAAAACAGATGAAGACTGGTCAGTCGGCAAAATTGTAGTTAAAACCGGGGCGTCGATTGGAGCAAACTCCGTTGTATTACCCAACGTTACAATCGGGAGTTTTGCTCTCGTCGGTGCTGGTAGCGTTGTGACAAAAAATGTCCCTGATTTTGCCTTAGTTTATGGAAATCCTGCAAAGATAAAGGGTTATGTAAATAAAAAAGGTTATCCGGTAAAATACAAATAAGTTCAATTGGGGATTATGGTCAAAAAAAGTTTTGGCGTTACGATAATCTTCGTTATTTCAACTTTCATTCAGTTGATCAGTCAGATTGTCGTCACCCGACTGTTCGGTGCATCTTTTGAACTGGATGTTTTCTTAGCCGCAGTTGCTCTGCCTACAATTATTGTCACCGTAATCTATGGAACCCTGAACGACGTCCTGCTACCTGTCTTATCTGAACAAAAAAATAAAGAACCGCAAGGTTTTAATAAATTTTTTACTAAAACATTTGTTTTTCTGGGCTCAGTTATAACTTTACTAAGCCTACTTTTGTTTTTTTTCAGCGCCCCTATTTCAGAACTACTTTACCAGAGTAGGGGAGAGCAGTTTATAAAAGCAGTAACGCAACAAATGACCTTCATGGCTTGGAGTTATCCTCTGGCAATTGTCGCAACTTTTTTCGGCAGTTATTACTACCTGCACAAAAATTACGTTAGATTTCCACTAGCCCAACTAATTGGAAGTGCTGCTAATGTATTAATTATATTACTCTTCGCTACTCAACTTGGAATCTGGGCTTTAGTTATAGCCTTTGTTTTTAACATTCTTATTCAGATAATTTTTGTTTTACCGCCTTCAAGAATATTCAGTCTGTCAGATCTATTACCTGATAAAAAAGATATACAAGCAATGTTTAGCATTATCTTTACATGGTTACCATTGATGCTCGGATATTTTGCATTGCGGAGTGATTCTTTACTTGTCCGATCCTTGGGATCGTCACTACCGACGGGCAGTCTTGTGCACCTCAACCTGATTTTTAGAATATTTTCACTTGCAACTAGTATTATGACGATTGGTTTTCAGATAGTTTTATTACCGCAGCTAATTGAAGATTTCAACAAAAAAAATTATTTGAAAGCCGCTCTGGATGTCAGGAAATTTAAATTTATAACTCTTGGAATAAGTATTGTCATTACTCTAATAACTATTTTATTAATCCCATATGTTATTAATCTGTTATTTGTAGGAGGCAAATTCAGTCAGAAGGATGCACTAAATACTTTGAAATTTATTCCACTTTTTATTCTTCCGGCAATCGGTTGGGGAATTAACAATATATTTTTTCAGCCGCTTATTGCCTTAAAAAAACAAAAAGAATTGGGTATTCTAAATATTATTGCTTTTACTTTGGCTTGGTTAACAGTATTTGTTTGCATAAAGTATTTCACACCCCAGATGGCAATCAGCACAGGATTGATAACGCTACTGTTTACTGGCATAATTGGGAGTGAATTCCTATGGCAACGCTACAAAAAAGAGCTTCTAACCGGGAGGTAACAATTATCATTCCGACTTTTCAAAGACCCGGATTGGCCAATAAACTTCGCAATCAAATAAAATCATTCCACGGGAATCTGTTTGAAATAATTATCGTAGAATCTACCGGTAATACTTCCACCGCCAAAAATGAAGGTCTGAAAAAAGCTCGGGGCAAGATCGTTATTTTTTTTGATGATGATGTGGAGATTACCAAGGAAACGATTCCCAACCATATCGAGGCATATTTTGATTCAAAAATAGTCGGAGTTACCGGAAGGGTTATTAATGATGGAGAGAATGTACCCGATGATTCCGAAGTTGATACGGGAAGAACAAATATCCTGGGTACGATGTTCAGCTATAAATTCTGGAGCACAAAAAAACAGGAAGTGGATTTTGTCTATGGCTGCAACATGTCATTCCGGAAAAGTGCCCTGCTGAAAATAAATGGCTTCGATGAAAATTTCCCAAAAATATTTGAGGAAGTAGATCTTTCCAAAAGAATTAAAATGCACGGAAAAATTATCTTTGAACCTAAAGCACTGGTCTACCACCATAAAGCCTCAAGCGGAGGCATCAGACCTGAAGAAAAAAAAGAAAAGCAAAAACTGATCTTTGAAAATTATGGAAAATATTTAGCCAAAAATGTTTTATTCCCGTTATCAATTATCTCTCTATTGCTGCGCTTGCGGTCCTCGTTAAAAATTTCTCCGGAGATCGCTCTGGATCTTTTAAAGGGTTATTTCCAATCCCTTTTTGAAAATAAACCTTTACTTTTGTTTCTGCCGGTTATTATGTTCCTCAGATTCTGGAAAGTACCTGATTTTTTTATTTTTACATTCAGCGAAGAATGGCAGGGAACATTAGCCTGGGAACAGGTTAAAAACTTTCATCCGATTTGGATAGGTGTAAGTCAGGCCAATATCAATTACTTTCTCGCTCCGGGATTCATCTATCTCAATTATCTGCTATTTTTGGTTAAAAACGGTGATCCGGTTGTGTTGGCGTATTTTTCCGCAATTCTGGGAATGGTAAATATTTTCGTTTTGTTCTTTGTGGCGGAAAAAATTTTTTCCAAAAAAGTCGCTGTTTTTGCTGCGCTCGTCTATGGTTGCTCAACACTAATTAACTATTACGACCGGAGATTCTGGAATCCGTCTTTTATCCCGCTCATTTCGCTACTGTATGTTTACAGTCTGATTATGGCTAGTGAAAACACGCGCTGGTATATACTCACCGCTGTTCTGATCGGTCTGTCCTTTCATTTTCACCTCTTGCTTTTATTATTCTTACTGCCGACCGTTTATAGCGTATTTAAAAATATTAAAAAAATAAAACCGTTCACTTATCTATTATCTCTTATCTTTTATCTGATACTCACTTTGCCGTTGCTTATTTTCGATATTAATCATAACTTCGATAATCTGCTGGCTCCGTACAAAATACTTGTTGAAAGAAAAAAAACCGGACTTTATTCCTTTAGTTTGGAAAATATATTCAGCCATTTCCAAAGTTTTACCTCAACTCTTGGCCGTATTTGGTTTACAAAGTTAAACTCAAACCTTCAGGATATTGTTTTGGAAACTAATACTTATAAAATCCAGGGAAATATATTTCTTTCTTTTTTGTCCTTAACCGCTTTAGTCTATTTTTTTCTTAAAAACAGGCAAAAAGGATTTCATATTTTTCTGATCTCGTTGATTACTATTCTTTTGGCTTATCTAATTTATCCCAGTTATAATCCGGAATACTACCTGATGGGTTTTTTAACTCTGTTGACAATAGCAATCGGTTATTGGCTGAATTCCTTACCTAAATTAGCAGCTTATATTATTATGACGGTTTTTATTCTGATTAATTTTTTAACCGTACTCACAACTAAAGATTACTATGGATTAACCATGAGAAAAAAACTTATTGATAAAACTATGAGAGTTATAGGAAACAGGTCTTTTAGTTTAGAAACAGCAGGCTCCCTACCTAATCCCGAATATGCTTATGCGGGCTGGAGACTTTTGTTTAAAATTTACGGAAGGACTCCCGCAAAAAGCAATATAGATCCTGTCTTGGGATGGATTTATCCGGATGAAATAAATAAAATAGAACCGGAATTGAACATTATTATCTCGGAAGAACCACGGAGGACTAAACAAAAACCGCTTAGCTTTTTTCGCGAGGGAGTTTATTATGTTTATATATTGGAAAATGAAACAATACTTTAGAAAAAACTATTTAATTTTATTAATCGTCCTACTTTCAACCTTCTTCCGTTTTTGGAAACTGGGAGAATTCTTTAGTTTTAATTTCGATGAAGAATACCAGACCTTGCTCGCCTGGGAGCAGGTAAAAAACTTTCACCCGGTCTGGATTGGAGTCAGTGCTTCCAATGTTAACTATTATCTTGGTCCCGGATTTACTTACCTTACGGCTTTTTTATTATTTATAGCAAAAGATCCCATCATTCTTGCATTTTTTGGAGCAGCACTTGGAGTTATGACAGCGATCAGTATTTATTATGTGACTAAAAAGTTTTTTTCCGGAAAAGCTGCGCTCTACGCATTTACTTTTTATTCAGGCTCCTTATTCCTGAATTTTTTTGACAGGCGATTTTGGAGCGCTACTCCAATAGCTTTTTTTTCAATATGGATGTTGTTCCTGCTGTATAAAACAGTTGAAGACCAGAGATGGGTAATCTTAGCCTTCATATTTATGGGTCTTGCCCTCCACATACACCTGTCTCTTCTGGCTTTTTGTCCGGTGTTTGCTTATGTAATCTGGCTTGCCCGAAAAAAAATTAAATTGCCGACGTATATGGGCTCTTTAGCGGGATTTTTTGTCGTAACACTTCCCCTTTTTATTTTTGACCTGAATCATAATTTCGACAATATGTTGATGCCGGTTAGATTTGCAGGAAAATTTTTTGAGAAACATAATAACATCAATATAATATCTTCGTTCTCTCAGCTGTTAAATACACTTTCAAGAATATGGTTTATCAGTCCGCTAAGTAATGTTCAGGATGAAATTCAGTTGGGAATTCATGGTAGTATAACAAAAACATATATTTTACTAAGCATGTTTTCCTTAATTATTTTGATTTGGTTTTTATATAAATCCTTCATCATACCCGGGTATCGAATATTAGCTTTAGCATTTATCTCATTTCTTGCTGTTTATATTTTTTATCCGGGCGGTGTGGTAGCTTATTATCTTTTGGGTTTTTTAACTCTTTTTACAATCAATATTGGTTTATTTTTAAGCAATTTACCCGCTAGAATTGGAATTCTAATACTAATAATTTTTGTGCTGATCAACTTATCTTCCTTAATTACACTCAAGCAGGAACAGTTCGGACTGCTTACCCGTAAAAAGCTGATTCAGAAAATTATGCCGGTTGTTGCTGGAAATTCATTTTATTTAGAAACCCGGACAGGGGACGGCCGCAAATACCACTCGGCCGGCGGCTGGAGGTATCTTTTTAAAGCCTACGGCAAGACTCCAGATCAAAGCCACGCCGACGATTTTTTCGGATGGATTTATCAGGATGAAATTTCCAAAACAAAACCCGAACTCAGAGTAATAATTTCAGAATATCCAGCTAGAGTTAAAGAAAAAATAATAACTCAATTCAATGAAGGAGTTTATTATGGTTATGTAATTAAAAATTAGCTGATTGTAATAATTTTATTAAAAATAAACTTCGTCATTGCGAGGAGTGTGATTTTAGCAAAAACGACGAAGCAATCTCATTATTTTAATTATCAATTCAGGGATTGCTTCGCTAGAAAAACTTATCGCTCGCAATGACACTTTAAAATAATGAAACAATTTTTCAAAAAAAACTGGTTAATAATGATAATTTTTTTGTTTACTTTTTTTTTACGTTTTTGGAGTGTACCGGAGTTATTTTATTTCGGAATTGATGAAGAATACCACTCGCTACTTGCCCTTAGTCAGATAAAAGACCTTCATCCGATTTGGATAGGTCTCAGTGCTGGAAAAACCGGATATTACATCGGACCGGGACTGGTTTACCTTCATGCGCTTTTGTTATGGATCGGTAAACTCGATCCTGTGATTCTCGCCTACGCAGCTTCTGTTGTCGGTATAACCACCTTGATCGTTTTCTATTTTGTAGCGGAGAACTTACTTGGTAAAAAAACCGCCATTGTCTCGACTGCATTTTATGCATTTTTACCTTTTGTTTTGCAGTATGACAGAAGATTCTGGAATTCAACACTCGTTCCGTTAATTTCGCTGTTAATATTTTTTTGTCTTGTTAAATCCTTTAAAGACGCCCGCTGGCATGTTGCTCTGGCATTTCTAATCGGTCTTTCTTTCCATATCCACGCATCTTTACTTATTTACGTTCCTATTTATTTTATTGTTTTGATATACCAATATATTAAAATTCGGCGGATCAATTTTTCCCTCTTGTTTATATCTTTACTTATTTTTTTAATTCTTTATTCACCGTTAATCGTTTACGATTTCGTCCATAATTTCGATAACCTCAAGACGCCACTTCGACTTTTGCAGCATAAAGAGTTAGGAGCCAAATTCAATAATTATTATTTTCTTGGATTTATTCCTTTAATTTCCTTATGGTTGGGTAAATATCTGGTTAAGTTAAATAGGGGAATCCTGATTTTTTTGTTGATTTTTTATATTTTTAATGCTTTTTTGACTGTTACCAGATGGAGTACGAATTCTGGTCTGTCGACAAAAAAGGAATTGATCAGAAATACTATTGGAAAAATCGGAAATAAATCCTTCCGATTGGAAACCACAGAAAAATACCTTTATTTTGGCGGCTGGAGGTATCTCTTTGAAGCCTATGGGAAAAAACCCGATTCAAGCCAAGCTGATGAGATGTTTGGTTGGATTTATCCCAGGGAAATATCTCCCAAGAAACCGGATTTAAAAGTTATTATCACGTCTGACCCGAGAAGCAGAGGATACAAGGCAATCATCCGCAAAAATGAATAAGGTTTTTCTTTTCTTATTACTTATAATAGCGGTTCTCCAACTGCATAATCTCATAAATTATCCTACGAATAAAGGATTTGATGCCTTAAACCACAGGGACTATATAGAATTTATAAAGAACGAGAGAAGAATCCCTCTGCCTTCGGAGGGTTGGGAACTGTATCAGCCGCCGCTTTATTATTTGCTGGCTTCATTTTTTCCCAACCTGGTTTCGGCAAAATTAATCGGCTTTTTTTCCTGGATCATTTTAGTTTATATATCTTTTTATTTATATAAAAAAAGATTTTCTGATCTGACATTAGCGTTGTTAGGAACTCTAATTGTTTCCTCTTTACCGGTAGTATTATATTTGACTCCGGCAATCGGTAACGAATTTTTTTCCGGAGTTTTGATCAGCGTTAGTATGACTTATTTTTTAACTCGTAGGCAAAATCCCACTTTGAATGCAAAAATAATTCTGGGATTTTTAATCGGGTTATCACTACTTACCAAAGCTACATCCATTGTTTTTCTTGCCGCCTTAATTTTAAGTGAACTCTTTCTACAAAGAAAAAGTATTTTACAAACAGTAAAATTTCTCCTTATCCCTTTGATTATGGTTTTAATTTTATCCGGTTGGTTTTATGGCCGGAACTTAATATTGTATAAAAATCCCTTCGTTGCGTCAGTGGATTTTCCCCAGTTTCAGGATCGCCATAAGCCGAGCGGTCGGGATTTAAAGTTCTTTACCGATCTAACCGGTTTTCTGAAAATGGATCTTTATAAGTCCCAGCATTATTCCTTTATTCCCGGGACTTACTTTTCCTGGTTTTATGACGGACATAATGTAATGTTACCGGTACAACATTATTCCAAAAAAGGAATTCTGCTTGTTATTTTTTCTTTTCCCTTATTTATTTTATCGGCTGTCGGATTTTTAAAAGAAATAAGAATGGTGTCTAAAAAAAATTTGTTACTGATTATTTATTCCGTTTTGCTTTTTACCAGTTATCTTCTTTATAACCTAAAACTTCCTTTCTACTCAACCGTCAAGGGCGCGTTTCTTGTCAGTTTAGCTATACCGTTTGGTTATTTTTTTCTCAAAGGACTTGAAAAATATCGAAGTAAAATGCCGGCTATTACGTTTTACCTGATATTATATATTGGTATTATAGTGATGAATTTTTGGATTATGCCGATATGGTATACCCCTTCGCTTTCAAAGTGACAGGGTTTATACCTAACGAAGCTTTGATTTTGATTCAAAATCTAAACTATGGATAAGCTTAATTCTGATTTGAAAGCTACGGTAGGCATATCCCACTTGTCTGCAAAATCAAAGCAAAGTGGTATACAAACGATAACTGCTGTAATTCCTGCAAAAGACGAAGAAAAAAACATTGCCCGTTGTATTGAGAGCGTCAAGTGGTGCGATAAAATAATTATTCTCTGGATGGGTAGCGATCAGACGGGAAAAATCGCTAAAAGTCTTGGCGCTGAAGTTATAAGAAAAAATGCTTCGGAGAAAGACGATTTTAAAGCTGTACAAAAAAATATCAACAGGGCTATTGACAATTGCACGACAGACTGGATTTTAAGGGTTGATGCAGATGAGGTTGTTTCTGAAGAATTAAAAAATGAAATAATATCAATTCTTAATTCAAAATTCATAATTCATAATTCGACAATTGCCTACGGGATTCCCCGCAAACCTTATTTTCTCGGTGCCTTCTTAAAAGGCGGGGACTGGGCTTATGACCGTTTAGTCAGATTGTTCAAAGCGAAGTCTGCTCGTTATGACCCGATCGTCGAAGTCCATGAACAATTTAAAGTTGAGGGAAAAATAGGTTACCTGCAAAATTCTATTCTGCATTATTCACATCCAACACTTAAAGATGTTTTCAGGAAATTCAATTCATATACGGATGTTCAGATTCACGATCTGAACGAAAGCCTACCCACCGCCTTTTTCAAAATACTAACTCAGCCTCCATATATTTTTTTGCGCTGGACAATCTGGCACCTGGGTATACGCGACGGCTGGCGCGGAATTCTTTCCGGTCTGCTTCGCGCCTGGTATGAATTTATTTTGTACAAGAAGTACATAGCTTACCAACTGCATCTTTCACCTCGGGAGTGAAAGATGACATTATTACAATCTAAATATAGTAATCCAACAAAATTCTATCAAATGTCCTTGGAATTAAACTTGACTTTATGACAATCTGAAAACCATACTTTGTGGCTTATAATCCATTGACTTAAAGCTATAATTATTATTAACTGCAAATTATGCCTTCAAGATATGATGTTTTTTACAACGGTGGAATTTATCATATTTATGATAAAACAATAGATTGTAGAGAAATCTTTATCCCTAAATTAGCTGATGAATTTATTGATATTTTTAGTTACTACAGATCTGAGTTGTCTTCTAGCTTGCGCTATTCTCTTTTCAAAAAACTTCCAGAGGAGACACATAATTCAAAATTGAAAAAAATATTCGTTAATAGTCATTTTATGATTGAAATTTTTTCATTCTCACTCCAGCCGAATCATTATCATTTTCTTATTAAACAACTTAAAGAAAACGGAATTATTAAATTTATGTCAAATATTTTAAATTCAATTACCCACTACTACAACAAAGGAATTCATCGAAAAGGTCCCATTTTTCTACCTCAGTTTATATCTAAAAGGATCAAAAATCAGGAACAATTAACCTATACTTCAAGATACATCCACACCAATTGTTTTGCTCATCAGTTAGTAAATAATCCTGAAGATATATTTGAATATCCTTATTCGTCTATCAAACCATTCATTAGCAAATCCAACCCCTTAAAAATCAGAACAGATGAAATCATGAGTTCTTTTGGATACGATCAATCTAAATTCAAACAATTCATTCTAAATAATGCAGTTGATCAAAAAATGAGAGAGATGGTGAAGTACACTTTTGATTGGATTAGATAGTTTAGAACTTCATAACAATATATTTCACTCCCGAGGTGAAAGATGGCTACAGGACAATTCATTAACGATAGGTGGTTAAAAGAGAAAGTTACTATCAAGTCATTAATAAATCTGATATGATTATTTTTCCATGCTGACGCAAAAAGAATACTGGGATAAAAAAATAAAACAATGGTCTTCCTTAGCCTATGGTAAAACAGTAAAATTAAACGTATTGGAAAGAATTGCCTCATTTTTCAGAGCCACTAATACAAGAAAAGAAGTAACGCTAAAATTAATCGGACCTAAAGTTAAAGGAAAAACTATTTTAGACTTAGGGTGTGGTTTTGGTGAATTTTCAATAAGTCTACTAATGAGATATGGACCAAAGAAAATAATCGCTATTGATATATCTGATGTTGCCATAAAAGAAATCAAAAAATTAGCTAAAAGCCTGAAGCTTGATGAAAAAATTGAGCTTCGCGTTGAAGATGTTACAAAAATTGATAGACTTCCAAATTTTGATATTCTTGTTGGAATAGGCTTAATTGATTATTTAAATAGTGAGCAGTTAAAACGGCTGTTTAATTTGATGGGTGAAAAGTCATTTATTTTTTCCTATTGCGAAAAAAAATTATCTTTTTTAAACATATTGCACAATATATATTTGAGTATACAAAGGGGACCCAAATTTTATAAATATACAAAAAAAGATTTGCGCGCATTAATTCCTAAAAACTCAAGATTATTTTTTATTAAAAAAAACGGGTTTCAGTTCATAACCAATTCAATGCAGATGAAATAAAGTTTAATTATCCCAACCGAGCGGATGCAATTTATACCATTTTACTAACGATTTCACGCTGTCTTCGATTGTTCTTTTCGGCTCCCAACCTAATACTCTTTTGGCTTTTTCTATAGAAGCATTTAATCTTGCAGGATCGCCTTTTCTGGGAGTGGTTTTTTTGACATCGAATTTTGTTCCGGTCACTTCCTGAACTTTATTAACAATTTCCAAAACCGAGTTTCCTGTCCCTGTACCCAAATTAATGATCCCGCTTTTACCTTTGTTTAATAAATAATCAAGCGCAGCCAGATGGGCTTCATTGAGATCAACAACATTTATATAATCACGGATGGGAGTTTTATCCGGCGTATCGACTTTCGGACAGGTCAGATAAAAAGATTCTATATTCAAAGCACCCCGCACAGCATTTTGAACAAGAAGGGAGGATGGCTTTTTGGAATCTCCGATCAAGCCATCATCAGATGCTCCACATACATTGAAATATCTTAATATCGAATATCTAATATCTTTTGTTTTTCCGTACCATTGGATCATTTTTTCCGCCATCAGCTTAGACTCGCCGTACACGCTAACTGGATTATTCGGATGGTTTTCATCAACGGGTATGCTTTTAGCTTCTCCGTAGACTGCAGATGTTGAAGAAAATACCAGATTTGAAATTTTATTCGCTGTCATATTTTCCAGAAGATTAAGAGTGCTCAATATATTATTCTTAAAATATTTACCCGGTTTACTCATCGATTCGTCCACAATACAGGATGCAGCATAGTGAATAACAGCTTGGATATTTTTTTCATTTTTAAAAACCCCGCTGAAATTATTCTTAAGATCAGCTTCATAAATCTTTAATTTATATTCGCCAAATTTATTTTTTAACAATTCTAACGGTTGTTTATAACCTGTTGAAAAATTATCAATCGCTACAACTTCATATCCCTTTTGTAAAAATAAATAAGTTGCGATGGATCCTATATATCCACCCGCTCCTGTCACTAATATTTTATTTTTCATTTTTTTTACTGGGTTGACATTTCCTTCGCGTTACTAAATATTGTCAAAGCGTCAATCCCTTCATATTTTAACAGTTCTTCGGGCTTTCCGGACCGGGGAATTTTACGCACGCATAAATGAGCATAATTAGATATTGGTAATTGGTTATTGGAAATTAGGGACGCTATTGCTTCTCCCAATCCACCATAGGGATAGTGATCTTCCACAACAATTATATTTTTATATTCGCTAATATATTTAATAATTGTTTTTTCATCCAAAGGTTTTATTGAATAACAATCAATAACCACCGCATCAATTTCTTCGTCTGCTAATTTTTCTTGCGCTTTTAATGCTTCATGCAGAGTTATGCCGGCTGCAATTATTAATGTTTTCGACTTTATAGTTTTAACTTTACTTACCCCTCGAAGCTCGAAGAGCGAAGTGGGGTGAACTTTGCATCCACCGATTTTAAATTCTTCATTTTCATCATATAGAATTGATGTCTTTCCTCTTGTTGTCCTTAGGTAAAATATTCCCTTATCCTCAATCATAATTTTGATTAATTTTTTTGTTGAAGTTGCATCAGCCGGATAAAAAATTGTACTGTTTGAAATACTTCGCATCATTGCCAGATCCTCAAGTCCCATCTGGGAAGGACCGTCCTGACCGATCGAAACTCCGGCATGGGATCCGACTATTTTTAAATTTGCGTTTGAATATTGCGCCATTCTTACCTGGTCAAAAGTCTGTGTTAAAAAAGCGGCGAAGGTTGAAAAAAAGGGTATAAATCCTAATTTAGATAATCCGAGAGCTACTCCTGTCATATTTTCTTCGGTAATAGACATCTCAAAAAACCTGTCGGGAAATTTTTTTTGAAATTTATCTTCATATGTGGAGTTTGCCATACCCGCATCCAGGACTACTAAACTCGGGTACATTTCACCTGATTCAACCAATGCATCACCATAAGCTTCCCTAGTCGAAATTTCAATTTTTAGGTCGGTATTAGGAATAAATTTTTCAAGTTTAGAAATTACGTGATTTATTTTATTATTTGGATTTACTTGGAAATTGTCCCTTGACTTTGCTCGGGATCCTGAGCTTGTCGAAGGAGAAATTGGAAATTGGAAATTTGGCTTAATTAGATCTCCTCTAACTTTTAAATCAACTTCGCCCAATTCCTTTAAAGCTAACTTTAATTCCTGTTCATTAAGTACCTTCCCATGCCATCCCTCTTTATTTTCCAAAAAAGAAATTCCCTTACCCTTAACTGTCCTGGCAATAATCATAGTCGGCTTTCCCTTCATATCTGATTTAAATGCTTCAAATATCTGATTTAAATCATGTCCGTCTTTAACTATTGCAGTATTCCATCCGAACGCCTGTACTTTTCTCTCATATCTTTCCAGATTCCAACCCTCATAGGTTTCCCCGTACTGTCCGAGTTTATTGACATCCAAAATTCCAATTAAATTATCGAGATTAAATCTTACAGCCGACTCTATCGCTTCCCACACCTGCCCTTCGTCACACTCCGAATCACCCAACAATACCCATATTTTTGGAATTCTTTCTACATTTTTTATGGTATTTTTATTTGCTAATATCGAATATCTATTATCGAATATCTTTTTTATTCCCATTGCCATTCCTACTCCTACTGACAATCCTTGTCCAAGACTTCCGGTTGCAACATCAACATAAGGAAATCCGGGTGTTGGATGACCTTCTAAACGGGAACCAAACTTTCTCAAAGTAAGTAGTTCGTCATAGGAAATTGCACCGGCTGCATGATACAGAGAATAGAGCAGAGGAGATGCGTGTCCTTTAGAAAAAATTAGCCTGTCGTTCGTCAAATTTTTCGGATCCTTAAGATCATAACTTAAAAAGCCTGCAAAAAACAAAGCCGTCATAAGCTCCACTGCCGATAAAGCCGAGGTCGGATGACCCGATCCGGCGGCTGAAGTTGAAGTTAATATATCATATCTTAACAACCGACAAATTTTTTCCAGAAACTCTTTATTTGGCATATTATTAATATATAATAAAAATTCATGTCGAACAAAACTAAAGCTATCCTGGTTATTTTATTTGGTTCGATTTTCGGCGGAGCAGCATCTCCTGTTATTAAAATTGCAATTCAGGAAATTCCACCCTTCAGTTTTTCTTTTATCAGATTTTTTATTGCCTCGGTTTTTTTACTCCCGATGTTCATTAAACAAAAACCAAAATTTGATAGCGATTTTCGAAAACTTATCTTGCTATCCCTGCTCCCGACCATAAATATTGGTTTGTTTGCAATCGGTGTTAAATTAACCACGGCTTCGATAGCTCAGATGCTCTATGCCGGGGTTCCGATCATTGTAGGCCTGATTGGTTATTTTTTATTTGGTTATAGAATGAAAATTCAAAGATGGATTTATATATCCCTAGGACTTTTTGGAGTATTGTTAGTAACAATACTACCCTTAATTCAAAAAAATGTCCCGTTTACCGGTGATTTGAAGGGAAATTTATTAATAATTTTAGGGGTAATGTGCTGGTCGCTCTATGCAGTGCTTTCTAAGCAGTATCAAAAAAAATATAACCCTTTAGTCATTACGTCCCTGTTTTTTTTCACGGCTACGATTGTTTTTTTTTTCTTGTCTTTTTTTGAATTCTCGCTCGCTTATCCCTGGTGGCTAGCCTTGGATACCGGCTCATTAGTTTCGATACTCTATGTTTCGCTGTTTGCGACGGTTGGTGTTTATATGTTGAATCAATATTCCTATAAATATGCCAATCCCGTCATCGGATCTTTCTCACTTTATTTGCTTCCGGTCTTTGCTTATTTCAGCGCGTATATTCTACTTGGAGAAAAATTGACAGCCGGTTTGTTCATCGGCACGGTGATTGTATTTATCAGTATTGCTTTGACAACCTATGCAAAATGAAAATTGAAAAAAAACAAATACTTCTGCTGCTGGTTTTTATTTTTTTATATATTTTTATCAGGTTTGTCAATTTCACCGGACACCTTAATTTTTCTTTTGATCAGGCCTGGACTTCAACTAGGGCTCTAGAAATCTGGCGGAACAAGGAATTAACTCTGGTAGGTCCCGGGAGTTCGATAGTTACCGGCGGAAAACAGATCCTTCAGGGTTCAATTAACTATTATTTTCTTCTAGTATTTCTTTTGCTGGGTAATTTCGAGCCGTTAATTTCCTCATATTTATTTATGATATTTACTGCATTAATGATTATTCCGCTTTTTTATGGAGTAAAGCTGCTTTTCAATCAAAAAGCAGCAATCTTAATCATCTCTTTATATTCGCTTTTACCTTTATACATAGACTTTTCCAGATTTTTCTTTGGACCGAATTTTCAGTTTTCCCTGATACCTTTCTTAATATTATTTACAGGATTTTATAAAAAAACTAAAAAGCAGATATATCTTTTTTTAGTTTTTTTTATGATTGGTGTAATTTCGCAGTTTCACTTCGCAACCTTAATTTTTTTCCCCATATTTTTAGTTTATGTTAACACCCGATTTCGATTTATTGTTGCACTCTCAGGTTTTCTTTTAGGTTTTTCACCTATTATAATCTTTGAGTTAAAAAACAAATTTTATAATCTTGTTGTTTTTCTGGAATACCTTAAAAACTCAAAGAGTTTGGCTAACTTTCAGCTCCTGCCGCACAGATACCTTTCTTTAAGTCTGATTCTTTTTATTTTTTTAGCCGGTTATTTAAGAAAAAAAATTACTGATAAGATTATTTTTGTTTCTTGTCTCTTGTTTCTTGTTGTAGATTTACTGATTTATTTTCCAAAACCAAAAAATGCATTCGGAATGGCGGATAACTGGAACTATCCCATGGAAAAGAAAGCTTACGAAATAATTAAAAAAGCCATGCCTGCCGGCAGGCAGGAAAACCTGCAAGATTTTAATATTGTCAATCTGGTTTATGATAATTTATCCGTGGTAATAAAATATCAGATGAAGAAAGATAATTATTTAATTGACTTTGACGACTACTACCATAACAAATATTTATTCGTGATTAATAAAAATGAAAATATTTTTAATAATCCCGCCTACGAGGTAAACACTTTCAAACCCCGCAAAAAACTGAATCAGTGGAAGCTTAATGATTCTTATTATTTATATTTATTTGAAAGATTAAAGTAGTTTTTTAACTCTTTTAAGATCCGCTTCGACCATCATCTTCACAAGTTCCTCGAAACTCACTTTTGGTTTCCAGCCTAACTGCTTAAAAGCTTTATCCGGTTTGGCCTTTAACTCATGGACCTCGGCCGGGCGTTTAAATCTGGGATCTATTACTATATATTTTTCCCAATCTTCAATACCTGCATATTTAAAGGACAGTTGAACAAATTCTTTTACCGAATGATTTATACCCGTTCCCACTACAAAATCATCAGTTTTTTTTTGTTGTAGCATCATATACATTGCTTCGACATAATCTCCGGCAAAACCCCAATCTCGCTTGGCATCCAGATTGCCAAGATGCAATTTATCTTTGAGTCCAAGTTTTATCCTGGCTACGCCATCTGTGATCTTTCTGGTTACAAACTGTATTCCTCTTATCGGAGATTCATGATTGAAAAGAATTCCGTTAGAGGTATATAAACCATACGACTCTCTAAAATTAATAGTCATCATATGGGCATAAACTTTGGCAATGCCGTAGGGACTTCTGGGATGAAAATTAGTATTTTCGTCCTGATAGCCCTTAGTGTTGCCTAAACCGAACATCTCGGATGTAGACGCCTGATAAAATTTTGCGGTAGGCGAGATATACTTAATGGCGTTTAATAAATAAAGCACTCCGATAGCATTGACTTCTGTAGTTAGCTTTGCCATCTGCCAGGAATCACCTACGAAAGACTGGGCTGCGAGATTATAAACTTCGTCGGGTCTGACAACCCTAATAACATTCATAAGGGATGATTCATCACCCATATCCCCCTCAATATATTCGATTTTGTTTGTTATACCGACATAATCTAAGTTGTCAAAGGTAGGGTTCGAATAACGTCTGACCATCCCGTACACTTTATAATTTTTGGCAAGTAAATATTTTGCGAGGTATGGACCGTCCTGACCTAAGATTCCCGTTATTATCGCTCTTTTTGCCATATAAGTTAAAATTGTATCATATTCCGGAATTTTTGCTACAATGATTCAATGATCTTAAGGCTGCTTAACTTTATTAAAAGACCAACCAGTAAAAATATCATCATAAATACCCTCGGCAACTATCTGAATGTTTTTTTTACGGCGCTTTTTGCCTTAATACTTGTAAGAATCCTCACACCTTCCCAATATGGCGTGTTAAGCGTACTCTTAGGCATCGCCTATGTTCTTGCGAACATTCTGGATTTTGGCACCACGGCTACAATTTACTCTTATCTTCCGGGACTTTATGAAAAAAAGTCCGACAATTTGTATAGTTTTATAAAAAGTACTTTTGTTTACCAATCGGTTTTTTCACTTTTAGTCATTACCGTTTTACTTTTCTTTTTCCCTTATCTGGACAGGGTTTTCTTTAAAACCGGAGCTCCGGTACACGAATTCTGGCTGACTTCGTTTTCAGTACTCTTTTTTATCTGGCAGAACTTTCTTCAGAATGTGCTTTTTGCCACCAAAAAATTTATCAAAACTAACATTTATCTTAACATATCAAATGTGATTAAAACCGCAATTATTTTAATAATGATGTCGACCAAGTTGGTCACGGTAGGATCAATTATTTTTGTTTTTGGTATCGTTGGTCCGGTTATTTTTTTCTTAATACTGCTTTTTGAAAAAAAAAGTACTTTTACCTTAATTTTAAAGTCGGTAGTCAATAAAAAAGAGGTCCGCTTTGGCTACACATTAACCTATTTTATAGCTTCCCAGTTTTTTAATTTAGGACTCCGCATGGATCTTTTTCTTTTGTCTTATTTCAGATCAAAGAGTGAAGTAGGCTACTATGGACTTTCGCAAAAAATAATTCTGACGATAATAACTACGGTAATCAGCATAACCCAGGTCCTTTCGCCGTCTTTTGCCAGAATCAGCAAAAAATCAGAGGCAATTTCGCAACTAAAAACCGGTTTTATGTACTTATTAATTCCGACAGCTTTATTTTTATTACTTTTTTTAACTCCGCCGCAAATTTACACTCTTTTTTTTACGGAAAATTTTGTCCAAACCGCCTCTATTACTAAGGCTCTGAGCTTACCCTTTATTCTTTATACTCTTGGCAGTCTACCGATGTTATTTCTGTTATACACGGTTAAAAAACCGGGTTATATTTTAATCTCTAACATTGTATTTTTTATAATCTTAACAGTAGGTTGTTACCTGGTAATTCCAACCACGGGAGTATTAGGGCCGCCATATATTATTGCGCTTGCCTTTTTTGTTGCCATAGCAATCCAAACAATCGCTGGTATCAAAGAATTCAAAAAAATGTTTCCTGTTTAATCTTTTTCCCATTTTTCCAAAGTCACTCCCCGGAATGAATTTTCGTTTATCAAACTAAATCTTTTTGCAGCCAAATTAGTCCTGTATTCGATTCCATGAATTTCGCTGGTATAGGGAATTACGTACAATACTTTATCCAGGGATTTTTGCTCTTCCAAATATCTAATATCTAATATCTTAATATTATTGGCATAATATTCTAGCGGATCCGATGTAGATGTAATCATATAAACTTTAGTATTATTTGGTAAATTTCTTACTAAACTTTTCCAATCCTCCCTGTGAAAATTTGCGTTTAATAAATAAATCAAAGACCAACAGACAAATCCTGATACAACAATCCAACGTACACCTTTAAGGTGTTCAGTTGAGCCTCCTATTGCTATTAATACGCTGATTATCGGTATTAAATATAAGAACCTGAAATACTGGAGCAGGGGAGTGAAGAATGAAAAAATTATACCCAATCCTAAGGTGCCGAAAATCAAATACATTAAAAATTTATTTTTCAATCCGCCTTTCACTGCCAAAAACCAAACAATTCCTGTCCATAGGATAGATATCCCCCAATAAAACCATTTTGGGTAAAAACTGATTCTCCCGATTGAAAATTTTATCGGAATAAGCAGCAGATTCTTTGAATCAGCATTTCCTAAAACCAGATTCCAGTTAGGAATTAACTTTATCTGCTGTTTGGCATTATTAAGTTGCTGAAAGAGTAGAGGAGAAATTAACAATAAAGTAAGAGTAAACAGTAGCAGTAACAAAAATAAAACTCTGAATTCTTTTTTATAAATTAAATATAAAATAATTGGAATAATTAAAAATATCGATCCGTAAAAAGTCAGAAAACTTAATGAAAGATATAATGAAAATAAAATTTTGTTTTTTAACCCGGCAACCAGGTAACCAGCTAACAAGTAATACAAACTTGCTATCAAAAACATTGTCGCCATCATATACATCCTCGCTTCATGACTGTAGTAAATAATCAGAGGATTAAACAAAAAAAACGCCGCAGACCATATTCCAACATTTTCTTTCGTCATTCCGGCTTGTTTACCCCTCGAAGCTTCAGCGGAGTGGGGTCCAGAATCGTTGTTTGTGATTTTATTTCCTAACAAGTAAACCAGGTAACCAGTTAACAGACTAAATAATATACTTGGCATACGCAATGCAATTTCGCTATATCCAAACATATTTGTCCAAACCTTCATGATTAGATAGTAGAGCGGAGGATGAAAATCATTTGGAGAAAATTTAGTAACAATTTCAAAAAAATTATATTTGTGAACAACCCTCGCCGTCGTCGCTTCATCCAACCATAGGGATTGGTCAAGACTAATCAGACGAACTAAAAAAGCTAGAAAAAATATTAAAAAAAGAATTTTCTTGCCTTTAGGCATGAAACAATGATATAATATTTTCTGTATTTGATATGTATTTTTGATTTTTAATATTTAATTTTTTATTTTTCTATGCGGGATTAGTTGAACGGTCCAACATTTGCTTTCCAAGCAAAGAAAAGGGGTCCGACTCCCCTATCCCGCTCTCGTCTTTCGCTAAAGCTACAGACGATAGCTATGTACTATGTCTATATACTACAAAGTTCAAAATCCGGAATTTTGTACTACGGTTACACGAAGGATTTAAGAAATAGAATCAAAGAACATAATGAAGGTAAATCAACCTTTACAAAAGGTCATGCACCTTGGAAATTTGTTTGGTACTGCGCATTCATAAACAAACAAAAAGCAAAGGATTTTGAACTTTATATCAAATCCGGTTCAGGAAAAGCTTTTGCCTATAAAAGATTAGTAGATGTAGCTTTAGCAAAGACGAAACTGAATATAAGTTAGGTGTTCCGAAGCTAATCATTTCCAATAAAATTTAGCGAAGGACACCCCTATCCCGCTCAAATTTGCAATTAGACTATCAGAAGGGGCTATTTTTATTTTTGCTCAAAAGTGTCTGCATTAATTTCTCTTCGTTATAAGCTGGAACAATTATGGTTAAATCAGTGTTTTCTTAGTAAAATAATGCAAATTTTTTACTTATCTATTCCAGAATAACTCTTCAATCCATTTGTGGAAGTATTGAGGTTCTATTTTATGCGATGATAATCCAGCATCCAGTTCATCTTTAGAATTATAAAATACAATCATGCTGTCTGGAACTCTTTTTTGTAACTCTTCAGAAACATACTGTTTGTATTGAAAATCAATTAATATTTGTGATGAAGTATCAATTATCCGAATAAAGGCATGAGATGGTAGTCCTCTGTCATTTGGATTTTCATACTCTATGTACTCCGAAGGAAACCCTTCTTCTTGTAATAGTCCATTTGCTGCAGAATTTACAAAAGTACAAAATTTGGTTGTACTATCAACTCGTTTATTTAGACTTTTGGAAACAATCTTGTAAGATTTGCCAGCAACTTTTTGAGCAATTTTTTCTAAAGATTTCAAGCTAACTTCTAAAGAATGTGGACTTTCCATTATGATTTATTAGCTAATTTAATTATAATTACATTATTTAGATACTCCCTTCAAAAGCCCAATTGTAATACTAAGAATTTTGTTTTGTAAATTGGATAATTGTTTATCCTCAAATTCCCTTTTATTTTTTGGGTCTCTTTCGTAATCTAAGAACAAAGTTTCCATTGGACCTGCAGAAGATTTTAATACTGGACAAATTCTCATGCATAGCTTCCCGTCTTTTATGTAAATATATTTTCTGTAAGCAGGTTGCGGAATAATATCCCACTTACTTTCACCATATTTACCTACTCCTTCGACAACTGCTCTTGCTAATTTAGCTATTTTTGCAAATATATTATGATTTGCCAACATGCACTCCTGAACAAATTTTGGATCTTTTAAAAGTTCTTCTGGACTAACTTTGAAAGAAAATTCATATCCTAATGGAGGAGTGGTTACAAATTTTAATCCATTCTCTTCTAATTTCTCTTTTTCAGAATCGGGTAATTTATCGTGTATTCTTTTTGTAAATTCACCCATAAGTTTCTGTTTTCCAATAAAGTGATCTATTTCTTCCTGTAAATGTTGCAAATGTGGTGGAAAAATAAAAGGATCCTGAGCTTCAATAAAGTCTGTATTAATTGCAATAACATGAAAATGTGATGGTCTTAATGATTTTGAAGTTCTATAATCATCTGAAGTAGCGGGAACTACGTTTTCAACTACAGCAATAACGTGTTTATTATCAATTTCCGAGAAGACTTTATTATATGCAGTTAGAGTTGCCATCACCACTTTCCAATATTCAATTTGCAGGTTAGGCGGCAAATCATAGATTACCTTTGATTTAACAATTTTTATTTCCTTTTCACCCGTATTATACGATTCCAATTCTCCAGGATCTGTAAATATCTTATCTTCTAAAGCAACTCCCATGAGCGTTGACTCTGTATAAGGACCAGTTGGTCTAATCAAGACAATTCTCCCATTTTGCCCTTTTCCCAATGAACCGGGTAGCAAATTTCTATCCGGTCTAAAAATATTTTCTTTTAAATGTGTTAAGGTATTTTGTTCAGCAGATCTAACTGCTGCTAATTTTTTAGTATCTTTTTGACTGAAGCTATGTATGCCAATGCTTTCGGGTTTCCAAACTTTATACTTACCATGCGGGAGCTTATCTATTGAAATTGATTCCATATGAAGTTTTCATTTTAACTTCTTTTCTGAAAAATCTCCTGACTCAGTTGAAGCTCGGGTAATCTGTTTATCCCGATTCCGACTTCCTTGAAAGGTACATTCAAGCCGACTACTTTCCTGCCTTGTTCGACTGCAATATGAATAAGAGCGTTAATATAATATTCATTAGTAACAGTGGACTTTTTAACTTTATCTATATTCTCTTTAATAAATTTGTAGTCAAAGCAGTAAAAACCGGCATTAAGCTCGGTTATTTTTCTTTCCTCAGGAGTCGCGTCTTTTTGCTCAATATTATCTACTATAAATCCTTTTTTATTACGTATAACCCGACCCCAGGCTAGTTCATCCGGATTTGAATGTACTGTTGTAATTATTGAAAGGACAGCTTTGTGCAATAAATGTTTTTTTATAAGTTCATTTACTGTGGACTTTTTATAAAACATCATATGATCGCCATATCCTACTAAAACCAAATCCGGGGGATTTTTTTTATTTATTTTTTCCATGCCGATTTTTGCAGCATGAGCTGTGCCTAATCGTTTCTGCTGATAGGCATAATTTACAGTATATTTTTTAAGGGCATCTTTAACACTGTGTGAGAAGGCTCCGACTACCACTACTATAGGATTTGTTAGTCCTTCAAAAAGCTCTGCTCCATAGCCGATGATAGGTTTCCCTACGAACTGGAGTGTTACTTTATTAACTTTATGTGAATTTATCCTTGTACCTTTACCACCGGCCAAAATAATACCTGCTATATTCATATTTAGGTGTCAATTTTAACAAAGTGTATCAATAAAGTCTATAGGACTTGTTCAATGTTTAATGGTTAAGAAACCAGTTTAGCTTAGAGGTTAAGAAATTGGTCGCTTAAAATTAGTCCATGCTTTTGCAAGATTATAAAGCTGTCTACCGGAAATGTCATATATTTTAATCAGCTGATCAATCTCTTTATTCTCTGACATATATAGATCTCTACATTGCTCTAAACTTACAATTGTTTCGTTACATTAGTAACATTGCCCTATAAGTATTCTGATAAACATTCAGATCTCTAAATGACATTATTGGGTTTTTTGTTTCTTGATTTTGATTATCCATACACTCTTAACTTTTTACTCCTAACCAAACTGGTTTCTTAACCCTAACCACTTTTCCAATCTAGCTTCCTAACCTCTAACCTTTTAACTTGTGCAAAGGGTGCCAGTGGATTCTTCCCTCGGCTAAATATATTCCCCCGAATACTAGCAACGATCCGATAAAAAAATGAATAGTTGGAAATTCGTGC
>Ga0155835_134_pt1 | contig 48054 bp, 67 predicted proteins | sample RifCSPlowO2_01_FD_107489 | JGI IMG/M metagenome (GOLD analysis project Ga0155835, IMG submission 107489) | Candidatus Roizmanbacteria bacterium RIFCSPLOWO2_01_FULL_35_13 | reverse complement strand
AATCAGACGGCTCGCAATGTCTTCGACTTCCGATAACATATGGGTAGAAAAAATAATTGTTTTTGACCTGGCTATTTTTTTTATCAACTTTCTTATTTTTTCCTGTTCAAGCGGATCCAATCCGGATGTCGGTTCGTCGAGGATTAATATCGAGGGTTCTCCCAAAAGTGCAGCCGCCAAACCCACTCTTTGTTTATATCCCCTTGACAGTTCATCAATTTTTGAATTTAAAACATCGTCTAGTCCAACCTGTATAGCAGTTTCCAGATAGTTCACGGAATTTTTTATTGAAGCAATAAATTGCAGGTACTCTGACACTTTCATCTCCTGGTATAAAGGATTATTCTCCGGCAGATAACCGGTTTTTTTTAGCACTTCAATTCTTTCTTCAATCGGATCAAGATTATCAATTGTTACTTTTCCTTCCGTAGGACTGAGATATCCCAGAATCAAACGCATGGTAGTTGTTTTTCCGGCTCCGTTTGGTCCCAAAAAACCTATTATTTCTCCTTCCTTTGCCTTGAAAGAAATATTATCAACCGCAGTTTTATTTTTAAATTTCTTTGAAACCGAAGACAACAAAATCATAGGTTATATGTATACCAAAAAAAACTTCAGTTGACAATCTCTTTGCAAATTAGATGAAAAAATATTGAAATCTTATTAATATTAATTTCTTAAGTAAATGCAAATGGAATAAGATTCTCTGAATCAATGGACTCAATAACACTATTATTATCGATAAGTACTTTAAGTGGTTTGTGGTATACGTAAAGTTGTCTACATTTACCACAGCCATTTACAACTCTATAAGTGTCTGTTTTTGGTTCATACCTAACTCCAACAATTGTGTCAAATACTTCCTCACCTTCATCGAGTGCTTTATAAATTGCACACATTTCAGCGCATGTACTTAAATTTCTCACGTGATATTTTGTATTTGTTCCTGTATAGATTTTGCCACTTTTTGTTCTTAAAGCTCCACCGATAGAAATAAATCCCTCTTTATATCTTTTCTTTATATGATTTTTTGTTAGCTCTATTAGCTCTTTATCTTTTTCTAACAGATTTTTAAGATCCTGCATTTTTCTATTTTAATATAAAACAAATTAAATTTGTATTTATTTAAAGCATAGCTTATTTGAACTGCTTTTTTAGCTTACTTATAAATAATTATAGGTCTAAATGTGATATAATTTGAACATGTATGAACGTCATCAGACACCTGTGGAAAATATGAGAGATTCCTTAGAAGGATTCGGCTCTTTGGAAGCTCATACCCCAACAAGATCGCGTAGATTATTACTTTTATTTTTATTACCTTTTAGGCTATACGCTATTTGGAGAGCAAAATCTCTTGGATTTTCAAATACAGAAATTGAGAGTTTAATTGAAAAAGGTAAAAGTAAACCTCTAGAAAATTTTCAAGACAAATAATATTCACTATTTTTTACTATTTGATTCTTTTTAATATTATTTATGATCATCACAACCGTCACAATCACATCCGCATTTTACAAGAACGTCTTCAAAATTTTTAGAGACTTTACCCCAGTCAAGATTCTCGAAAAATGAATCGATGTAACCGGCGCGGTTTACACCGTAATCAATAAAGTATGCGTGTTCGTAAGTATCAAGCGCTAAGACAGGACTGGCTTCCCAGACCGGATAAGAATTTTGGGCATCTCCCAGATAATTAAACAGCCTGCCCTCCCTAAAATTCCAAGCAGTCCAGACCCAGCCTCTGGCAGCTATTCCAGTTGCCTTCATATCTTTTTTATACATTTCAAAAGACCCGAAGTCTTTTTTAATCTGCTTCATCAAACCAGATATCGGTTCTCCTCCTGCACCTCCTAGATGACCAAAATACAGTTCATGGTTTACTACTCCGCCATAAGCAAAAGTTAGCTCAAGTTTTAATTCACGGATCGCGGAATAAGACTGATTGGCTTTAGTATAATCGTCATCCGTCAACATCGACAGCTTTTCCATGATTTCGTTATATTTAGTCACGTATCCTTGATAAAGCTTTAAGTGCTCCTCAACTGTCTTCTTGGAAATCCCCTTCATCGCATTAAGTGAACCGGAAAAAGTTTTCGCCGAATATTTTGTAAAGTTCATAAAAATAATTTATTAATTAGTAATATATAAATTATTACATTATATGAAATTAATTTCAACCGGCAATGTGATATTAGTCACGCTTTTTCAACTTCTTATAAAAAACAATAAGATTATTCTTATATTGATAAATTTGATATTGTTTAAGCACTCTATCAAATAGTTCTATCCATTTATTCTTCGGAAGCGGTTCTCCGCCATCAAATAACCAATGATATAGATCCAGACACGGTTCACAAATGAATATGTAATCAAAATTATTTACAGCATTTTTAAGAGTATTTTCTTTATTATATGCGTGATGAAGTGAAAAAGTAAATGTAGCCATTTCTCCTTTAGGAAGTTTTTTATTTAAATCAAATTTTTTTACTCTAATTCCTTTTTTTCTCGCTCTTTCCAATAAAAAATCGTTGTGGTCATATCCAACTATTTTACTTGCCTGGAATATCTTTTTTATTCTTTCAGTATTTCCACCATCACCACTACCTAAGTCAGAAATTTTACGATGAAAAAATTCACGAGGAATTTTGGTTTTAATAAAATCGAAAATATCGTCGTGAGATTTATTGTAAAAACAGCCAAATAATCTATAAACAAAATTCTCTCCTAGCCATTCTTTAATATTCATTTTGTCGAATAGAAATTAAGAAATTAGATCCGGTCTTTTTTTAAGCGTCTCTTCGAAAGCTTTTTTTAACTGCCATTCTTTTATTTTTTTATGATCACCGGACAATAAAATTTTCGGCACTTTTTTTCCTTTAAACTCTTCCGGCCTTGTATACTGCGGATATTCTAATAACTTAACTTCATTTATGCCCTCTAACATTAATTTATTAAGTAGTTCATTTTCTCCTATTACTTCGATTAAACGTTTAATCGAAGTAATCATAAATGACTCGTATAAAGTCGCGTCGTCTTTTTTTAAAACACCCGGTAAAAGTCTTACTACCGAATCGGCAATTGCAGAAGCGGCAATTTCACCACCGGTTGTGACAAAGTCTCCCATCGATATTTCTTCATCGACAAAATCCCTAACTCTCTCGTCAACGTCTTCATAATGTCCGGCAATAATTATTAGATGATTTAGTTTTGAAAAATCCTGAGCCTTTTGTTGATTAAATATGTTTCCCTTTGGCGAAGTTAAAATTATTTTTTTGCTTTTGTCATTCTGGAGTCCCGCAAATGGCGGGACGATAGAATCTTTTTTAGATCCTATCGGTCGCTTCGCTCCCTCCAGGATGACAGAAGCTAATGCGGAATGAATTACATCAACACGCATTATCATCCCAACCCCTCCTCCATATGGCCGATCGTCAACTGTTCCATAATTATCTATGGCAAATTTTCGCAGATCAACAATTTCTATTTCCACCAACTCTTTTTCCTGCGCTCTTTTAACAATACTCTCTTCAAAAAAACCGGAAATCATTTTAGGAAATAGTGTCACAATCGATATCTTCATGTTATACCCCTACGCTGTCATTAACGTATAAATTATTAGACAGCTTCGAAGGTATTAACCAACTTTATAAATCTAATCGTATAATACCTCGTAGCTATCAATCATTTGTTTTGATAGCGAAGTGGTATTACTATTGTACTATGAAAGGTGCTATTCTTTCTCTAATCCGCTTTTATAATAAAACATCTTTTTTTCACAAACCAGTCTTCCGTGCTTTATTCATGACTGACAAAATGTGCAGGTTTCTTCCTACTTGTTCGGATTACACCTATCAGGCTGTAGAAAAATACGGAGCAGCAAAAGGCTTATGGCTAGGATTTAAAAGAATTATCCGCTGCCATCCGTGGTCAAAAGGTGGACTAGATCAATTGAAGTAGAAATATCGTTAGAGATATTTTCGGGATGATTTTGAATGCCGCTTGCCGTTTTGAGATAATTTATAAGCAATATATAGAAGAACAATTAAAATAAGAACAAGAACTGTTGTAGTTTGAACTCTACTTGTGATCTCCCAAATATCATTCATTGTTTATTTTCGATAAAAATTGTTATTCCTAAAAATATTATCCCAAGAAATACATCATAAATCAACCTCAAAATATTTGTGACTTCAGAAATATCTGCAATATTTGGAGTAATAAATGCTGCCCCGAACCAACCGGCAGAAAGATTAATACTCAAACCCGCTAAAGCTCTCAAAATCGCTTTTCTTAATTTTTTATTCATTAAGGCTCTGAATAAGATAATTGTAGATTATAAACAAAAATAAAAACTAATTCCTATCTGTTAAAAAACTTTGCTAAAATAACTTATGGCAGATTCTGAAGACGACAAAAAATTCTTAGGGATAAAAAAAGAAACTCTTAAAAATATTGGGAAAGTTGGAGTTGCATTAGTTGCTGTAGGGCTACTTGGATTAATATTTATTTAACTTCACTATAAATCTTTTTTGCTATTTGAGTCAATTCTTCTTTGGGAAAAGATTTAATTTCCGGGACAAAAGAAGTCTCACCTTCTGTTCTGGGAAGAATATGAATATGGGCGTGGGGAACTTCAAGCCCGTGAGTAACATATGTAACAAAACTTGGCGTCATGGCTTTTTGTATTGCTTTTGTTAACTTCAAAACCGCTTCCCAGTATTTTCCAAAATTAGGAACATCATAAACCCAGCGGTAATGTTTTTTGGGAAAAACCAGACTATGCCCCTTAACACGCGGAAAAATATCTAATATCCCCAAAAAATCTTTGTCTTCGTAGACTTTATAACTAGGAAGTTTTCCTTTTACAATTTTGCAAAAAATACAGTCATCCATATTATTTTCCGTTTCTTGCCTCAGAAACTTTTTTGGCTCGAACTAAAAATGCATCTTGAGCGGCCTTAACATTTTCTGATTTTCCTCCCCAGACCCGTAAAGCTTCTTGTTGTAATGCCCGGCCAAAAGAATAGCTTAATTGCCAAGGTACTTTTTCATTTGATTGATTCATAGTCTTTAAATATTCTGTTGCCTGATCAGGAGTAAGTCCACCTGATAAAAATACAATTCCAGGAACTTCTGGAGGAACTGCAACTTGCAAAACCTCTACGGTCATTCGTGCTATTTCTTCGGCTTTTGGTTGATTCAAACTATCTTTACCAGCAAGTACCATATTTGGTTTCAAAAGCATTGAATCAAGTTTAACTCCGAATTCTTTTAACCAATAAAAGACATCTTTCAGTACTTTTTCTGTAACTTCTTTACTTTTATTAATATCATGATTTCCTTTTAGAACTAAAATTTCCGGCTCAACAATTGGGACGAGACCTGCCTTTTGTACCAATAATGCATATTCGGCTAAGCCGATTGAATTGGCTGTAATAGCTGCAGTTGAAGAAAGATTCTCTCCTATTTTATATACGGCTCGCCATTTGGTAAAAACCGAGCCCATTTTTTTATACTCTTCCAATCTTTCTGTTAAACCATCCAAACCTAAAGTAAAAGTTTCTTCTTCAGAATTAAATTTGACAGTACCTTTGTCAACTTTTATACCGGGTAAAATGTTTTTTTCTTGCAGCAATTTACCTATCATCTTTCCGTTCGGTAAAGGATTGCGAAGTATTTCATCAAATAAAATTACTCCGCTTATATATGATTCTATTCCAAATGTAGTTGCCATTATCTCTCTCCATAAAGAACGGTTTTCAGAAGTTGAAGGTATTCCGATTGCATCCAATCTTTTAGTCATTGTCCCAACACTTTCATCTGCAGCTAAAATTCCCTTTCTTGAAACAACTAAGGATTTTGCGATATCTGAAAGTTTCATGTTTGTTAGAATATTATACAAATTTTTAAAGTCATTCTGAACGAAGTGAAGAATCCAGCAAAGCGTAAATTACGTTTCACTAGATCCTTCGCTAATCACTCAGGATGACGAAAAAGAATATGGATAGGAATCTTGCCTTGGAATTCGTAAGAGTTACAGAAGCTGCCGCCATTTCTGCAGCTAAATGGATCGGGAGTGGCGATAAAAATGCCGCCGACGGGGCTGCTGTCGACGCTATGCGCTCTCGCTTGAATCAAATAGATTTTGCCGGAACTGTAGTCATCGGAGAAGGAAAAAAAGATAAGGCTCCCATGCTTTACACAGGAGAAAAATTCGGAAAAGGAAAAAATCCGGCGATGGATCTTGCTATCGATCCTCTTGAATGTACAAACAGTGTAGCTCATGGAAGATACAACGCAATGTCGGTCATTGCTGCTGGCGCAAAAAAAACCTTACTCAATGCCCCTGACACATATATGGAAAAAATTGCGGTTGGACAAAAAGCAAAAAAAGTCATCGATCTTGAAGCGCCGGTAAAAGAAAATATTATAAAAGTGGCTAAAGCTTTAGGCAAAAGTTTGAATGAAATAACAGTATTAATGCTTGACCGAGAAAGACATTATGAAATTATTAAAGAAATAAGAAAAATCGGTGCGCGTGTCCGCCTCATTACAGACGGTGATGTTGCCGGAGCAATCGCACCTTCGCTGGAGGATTCAAATATTGATATTCTGATGGGAACCGGAGCCAGTGCGGAAGCGGTATTAGCAGCTACGGCAATAAAAATATTAGGTGGAGAAATATTAGCCCGCTTTAAACCGTTAAAAGACGAGCATACAGAAGAATTGAAAAAAGCCGGAATTTATAATTTGAAAAAAATATATACAGCCGAAGATTTAGCTAAGGGAAAAATGCTGACTTTTACCGCAACCGGAATTATTGAGGGACCGCTACTAAAAGGAGTTGAGTTTAAGTCAAACAGCGTTATTACTCATTCAATAGTAATTCGGGGAATATCTGGAACAATCCGCTACATAACTACACATCACCATCATCATAATATTTAGTACAATGATTAATACTTTGTCATTCTGAGCAAAGTGAAGAATCTAGCGAGTGAAACGAGCGTAAAATACGCTTTGCTAGATCCTTCAGCTAATCGCTTCAGGATGACAAAAAATAATAATGAAAAGATTAAAAATCGGATTAAATGGTTTCGGTAGAATCGGTAGGGCCTTTACCCGGATTGCCCTAAAAAGAAAGTCTTTTGATCTTTCCGTAATAAATACAAGAAAATCTTCTAACAAAATGATGGCTTATCTTCTTCAATACGATTCTGTTTACAGAAAATTTGAGATGAATGTCAAAGAAGAATCTGACGGAATCTCGGTTAACGGAAATAAAATTTCAACTAATTTGGGTGATGACCCATCCCAGATTCCTTGGGAAGAATACGGAGTAGATGTCGTTGTTGACGCAACCGGCGCATTTGAAACTTCTGAAGATCTCAAAAAACATGTACGGGGAACGGTTAAAAAAGTAATCCTCACCGCTCCCTCAAAACCTGCCCGCAATGCTACGCATAGCGTTGCAGGCGGGGATGATGAAATGCCTCACATCGTATTAGGAGTTAATGATGATATCGTAGATTTTAAAGGAAACTCTGTTATTTCTAACTGTTCATGCACAACCAATTCTGCCTCTCCTTTATTTAAGGTACTAGATGATAATTGTAAAATTGTTTCCGGATTTTTAACCACCTCTCATGCTTACACTCAAACCCAACCATTACTCGATGATACCGGCAAGTCTCCTGACAGATCGCGCGCTGCAGGACTTAATATCGTTCCCACAACTACCGGTGCTGCCAAAGCAGTAGCCAAAACTCTTCCTCAACTCGCCGGAAAAATCGACGGAATGGCAATAAGAGTTCCGGTTCCAACTGTTTCTTTTTCTGATGTATCCGCTGCTGTGGAAAAATCAACAACTGTCGAAGAGGTAAATCAAAAATTCAAAGAGGCATCGGAAAATTCAATGAAGGGAATTCTTTCTTATGAGACAGAAATTTTAGTTTCTTCCGATTATATCGGTTCACCCTATTCCTGTATCTTTGACGCCAATTACACCAAAGTTATTAACGGTAATTTCGTAAAAGTCTTCGGTTGGTATGATAACGAGTGGGGCTACTCTAATAGATTAGTAGACTTGGTAGAAAAATTAACAAACTATATTTGATTCGAGTAGTATATATCTTATGTGGTGGAAAATCTTTTTTTTCTTTAATCTATTTTCATACATTTACAGCTTTTTCCCTCCACAAAATCAAAGGTTACTAAATTTTGATTTAGTTTGGTTAGTAGGGATGATAATTTTCACAATAGATTTAATTGCTTTATATATTTATAGCTTTAAAAGAAAAGTTAAATTAGTAAAATTTTGGCAATTCTACTTTTTTGTCAAAATACTATTTACGTTTTACTTTTTGTTTTTTTCATTACAAACTTTACCGTCTTTTGTCAAAAGTACAATTTATTCCGCAAAATCTTCTTTTCCAACTGATTTATCAATAGAAAATAATAATATCTTAATAACGGCAATAATTATTTTATTCTCTTTAATTATCATTTTCACAGCTCCTACTTTATACGTGGTTTATAAATTGGGAAAATTTAAGAAATAATTTAAATGATTGAAAAAATTATTGATTTCTATAATACTTATTAACCAGTATGTCAAATATAACCTACATTGATGAATTAGAAATAAAAGATAAACAAGTAATTTTGCGGGTAGATTTTAATGTCACTCTTAACCCCGACTTCTCTATAGCCGATGATGTAAGAATCCGCCAGTCTCTTCCCACGATTAATTATCTTCTCAAAAATAATAACCGTTTAATTATCATCTCCCATCTGGGTAGGCCAAAAGGCGTAGACACAAAATTTTCCCTGAAACCGGTCGTTGAAGAATTAAAAGAATTACTAAAGCCGTTCGATGTAATGCTGATTAATAATTTCCTGAATCCTGTCGACAAACTGTCAATAAAAAATCAGAAACCGGACACCGTTTTAGTCCTGGAAAATATCAGATATTTTCAGGAAGAAAAAAATAACGATAATAATTTCGCCCACGATCTGGCCGGTTTGGGAGAAATTTTTGTCAATGATGCTTTTGGTGTAAGTCACAGAAATGATGCATCAATCGTCGGAGTTCCCAAATTCATTCCGGCTTACGGCGGTTTGCTTTTAAAGAAAGAGACGGAAACAATTGACAGGATTGTAAAAAATCCGGAAAAACCCGTCGTCTCAATTTTAGGAGGAGCCAAAATCTCAACCAAAATAAATTTGGTCGAGAGGCTTATCGATATTTCCGATTATTTATTAATCGGAGGAGCGATGGCTAATACTTTTTTTTGCGCAAAAGGTTTGAATATCGGCAAAAGCTACTGTGAATATAATGAAGTAGAAAATGCCAAAAAATTACTTTTCTTGGCTTCAAAAAAACATGCGGCTATTATTTTACCGACAGATGTAGTCGCCAGACATCCACAACAATCAGAATCAGGCGGCAAGGTAAAAAACATAAAAGACATTGAAACTGAAGAGGAGATCCTGGATATCGGACCGGAAACCCAGGCCGAATTCGGTTCCGCTATTGCCAAGGCAAAAACCATTATCTGGAACGGTCCCATAGGTTATATCGAAGAATCTGCTTTCACCCGCGGAACTGATTTTGTCTACTACTCAATTGCGCAAAACTCTTCAGCTGTATCCTTAGTCGGAGGCGGAGATACATTGGCTGCAATTTCTAAAAAAGAATACCTCGATAAAATTACCCATATCTCCACCGGTGGCGGAGCTATGCTCGAATTCATTGAAAAAGGCACTCTTCCCGGAATCGAGGCATTGAAAAAATAAGGATAATTTCTTAATTATTAATTTGTCTTTTTATAGTCCTTAAAGATTTAAAAATTACCACTCCTGCTGAAATAAATGCCACCGCAATTAGATGATAGATTGGATTTGTTAAAAAACTACCCTGATATTCTTGAATATAATCCACCTGCTTTCCAACTAATGCTGCCGTAGCACTCACGCTTGCAGTTGTTAATACAGTCAAATAACTTAAAATTGAGTTTAAATCTTGATTAACACCATTTTTCCCAGTTAAACGATCAGACATATTTAATGTAAATTTTATTTTACTATTTTTAGTGGTTATTTCAATAACTTTATCTGACGGTTTTGGGAATTTAACCGTTACAATTTCCTTACTCTTTTCAATTGAAGGCAAATTCAAAGCCGTTAAATGGAATAAATATAGTTTAGTATCGAATTTCCGACGACTTTTAAACTGTCTTTACTGCATTTATCCAGCGTATCTTCAGTCGTATGAAAATATGGATAGTCATAATCAATAATAAGAAAGCTGGGAATTCCTGAAGAATTCAAAGCCGTATGGTCATCTAAAATTCTGTATTTGGATTTAGTATTAAAATTTAAGGGCCAATTCTTCCCGGCTAATTGCCAAAAATCATTAACTTGCTTACTCGCCTGATCAAGCGAATCCCCTTCCTGAAAAATATTTAAATCTTTATCACAGATCATATCGACTACGATTCCGACAAGCGGTTTGTTTTCCGGATACATTGTTTTTAGTTCTTTGACAAAATACTGTGAGCCGATGGGCTTCCAATCTGTTCTTGAAAGATCTTCTCCTTCCTCACCATCAAAAAAAACGATATCGACACCCATGCGTGGCGGAGTATCAACTTGGGATAAAAACTGTGCTATCTCGAGGAGCACGGCTACACCTGAAGCTCCATCATTGGCCCCGGGCATAGGATCTTTCGGATTGATTTTATCTTCATCGGCGTATCTTTTAGTATCATAGTGTGCTCCTAGTAGGATTCTGTTATTTTCCCTCGTATTAAATCTACCAACTATATTTACTAGTGTATTTGCTCTTCCATCAGAGGACTTGTAATTCCACTTTTGTGTAATTGTCTCATCACTTAGTTTGTTTAATTCGGAAGTCAGAAATAATTGCGTTAGTTTATGTCCTTCACTACTCATATAGCGGGGCCCGAATCTAAGTTGTTTTTTTATATAGTCTAGTGCTCGATCGGGATCAAATTCATCCATCTTTTTTTCAAAAGTCTGTTTAACAACTTGCGCTGTAAGATATTCAACCGGCGCGTAATTATCAGTTAAAAGAGTATATGAGTAAAACGTTTCTTTCCCGATGTCAATTAATTTATTTTTCAGATTGCTGATTATTTCATCCTTATTATTTTTTATTTTTGGGTCTTCAAAATTAATTTTTTGGCTGGAATTTAATCCTAGGAAAATTATATTTTGCGAACTTTTTGAGGATGGCAAATCAAGCGCAAAAAAATATGAATTGGGAAAAACTGACCGGAAAGTTTTTATCTCCGAGATCAATAAAGATTGTTTGTTCCTTTTCAGGTTTCCGATAAAATTAGCAATAAAAATTCCGTCCGAGGAAAGTTTTTTTTTTGCTAATAAAAAAAATTCTTTCGTCGTAAAATGCACTGGTACTGAATATAAAGAATAATAAACATCGCTGAATATTAAATCATATTTATCATTAGAGTTAAACATAAATCTTCTCCCGTCCTCGACATAATTTTTTAATCGGTCTGTTTTTTTTAATCTGAAATATTTTTTTGCCAAATCGTATAATGAGGGCTCAATTTCAACTATATCAACGCTTGCATGCGGCAACTCTTTAAGCACTGCTTTTGGAATAGAATAAGCTCCACCTCCTAAAATAAGTACATTATTTGGGTTTTTTTTTGAAAGTTTATATAACGCATAATATTTTGTGTAATCGTATACGAGCTCGTCTGAATCCAAAAACATCGCCCCGGATGAGCTTCTGTCCTGCTGAAAAAAGCGTGTTCGTCGACCTTCAAAAAATCCGTCATAAATGCTGATTTTTTCATATACCCCGTCTTTACTGTATAAAAAGTTTTTCTCAACTTGAACATTAGCAATTAATGTAAATAAACCAAATATTACTATCAAAAATAAAATTATTTTTTTATTTTTTTCACCGGAATCAATTAATCCAATAAATCCCAAAAAAAATAAAACCAGAGCAACTCCGTTGATAATTTGATTCAAACCAAAACTCGGAATTAGGAAAAAACCGGCCCCAATACTTCCTCCTATACTTCCCAGTGTGGACCAAAAAAAAACCTCTCCCGCTGCCCTGCCGACCCCTTCCTTAGGAAAACTCATTTGTCTTAACTTTACCGCATAGGGTGAAAGCATACCCAACAAAAAACTAGGAATGAAAAATAAAACCGTTGAAGTTATTAATGGCCCGCTGATTATCGTAAAACTTTTTCCTAATATGGGGAGTAAAAAAGACATCAAAACCCTAAGAATCAGAGTGCTAAAACCGCTGAGTATTATTATTGAAAAAAATAATTTTTGAGTAGGATATTTATCGGAATAAACTCCTCCTATATAATAACCCAAACTCAGAGCCGTTAATACAACGCCGATAACACTGGAGAATGTATATAAGGTATTTCCAAAATAGGGAGAAAGTATACGGGTTGCCGTGATTTCAACAATTAATACCGCGGCCCCTGTAATAAAAATCGCTGTCAATAGGAAGTATCGTTTAAATAATAATTTCATAATATAAATAATTTGTAACTTGTCCTGAACGAAATCGAAGGATCTTTTCTCTCAAGTTTATCATCAATTATTGAAAAATCCTTATATTTATTTTGCAGCTCTCTGGATTCTTTTACCCGTTTGCCACCTACTATAAAAAAACAGCTAATAGAATGAGAATTAAAATAAGAACTATTTTTTCACAGTTACATAAAATTAATCTATCAATGTTTATTTACCCCTAAACTATAGTTTATTTTAACTATACTAACCAGTTTCAATTTATCAAAGATTTTGTAGATTATCATGAATGGCCAAATATCTATCGAATAGTAATCCCCGACAGGAAGATCTAATCTATTTCCATAAACCGGATAGTGAGATATTGCAAGAAAAGATTTATATATTCTTTCTCTATCTTTTTTTGTTAAATTATCAAGTGTTTTTTTTGCGCTATCCTTTAGACTTATTTCGTACTTCATATTTTTTATTAGATTTATCTTTTACCAGATAACCATCTTCTTCTAATACTTCTTCCAAAGTTGGATATTTCTTATATTTTCCTGTTTTAAAATCTTCTTCTGTCTCTTCGATTATTTTTGGCAAGTCTGGATTTTCAATTAGTACGTCAAGCGTTTCCCGCATTGATTCAAATTCTTCTGCAGACATAATGACGGCTTTTGGTCTGCCTTTTTCCGTTACTATAAAACGCGTCCTTCTTTTTTCGACTTCATCTACTATATTGAACAATTTTTTTCTTACTTCCGTTATTGGAAGTGTTGTTTTTATATCCATATGAGTACATAATAACGTACACTATAAATCTTGTCAAGCGGTACATTTTACTATTTTTGAAACCATTTTTAGCCAACGAAGTATTTATAGACAAAAGTGCTTAAAACGCCTAACGTATAAGAAATGCCAAAATAAAAAGTTACCGGAAGTTGATTATATTTTCTTTTTGCAAAAAAGCTGTTTAAGTAGATGGTAAAGTATAACTGTCATCGAAGGAAACGGCAGCATTGCATTAAAATCCAGCCAACGTAAGAATTCAAAAGGCTGCAAGTGAAAAGAGGTTAAATTTTTGCAAGTCTGTTTAAAGAAAGAAGAAGAATATTAAGCGATAATCTTGTGAGAATGAGGTGGATGGTTTTCACTTTATTTATTGGATTTGTCCACCATATCTTACCTCAAGACTTAACTCCTCGCTACTTGCCTTGCTGAAGTGTAAGAGCTTTATGATAATGTCATAGCTAGCAAAACGAAAATGTCACCCCTCCCAAGTTGGGAAAAGGTAGTTTGATTTCTTTTGGTATCTTATTTGTTAAAAGTGCTTTTCTGTATTTTACTGGAAATACAAAATAGTAATGTGTTTGCCAAACACAGTGATATCCTTTTTGAACTTCTATGTTCTTTAGGATATCATAACATGTGAAAACCTGATTCGGTTTTCACACTTTCTCTTTAGTTGTTTCCCTGTGGCAGAGGCCACAGGGAATTATAAGTAAAAAATCCAGTTTAATAAGAAAATTCTTCTTGCGCAAAACGCAGATGTTAAAAAAAGAAATCTTCAAATAGTGCGGTTGACTTATTGCAAATCGTTTGCAATAATAAAACCAGATGAATACTTTTGCCAAGCTTCGTTCCAAAGGTCATAGAATCACTGATCAAAGAGAGAGAATCCTGCAGAAAATAAAAAGTCATCCCCAAACGGTTGAAGAAATTCATGAATCCTTGGATAAAAAAGTGAATTTAGCTTCGGTATATAGAACCCTAAAGCTTTTTGTCAAAAACAAGGCAGTAAGAGTGATAAATTTTGGCGACGGCAAGAAAAGATATGAACTTCTTGACGAAAAAAATCATCACCATCACTTTACCTGCAATAACTGTAAATCCATAGAAGATATTTCGTCCCAACTGGAAGAAAAATTAATCGAAGATATTCAGTTAAAATCAAAATTAAAGATCGCGAGTCATTCTCTGGAATTATTTGGAGTCTGCCATAACTGTACCTAATATTATGAGCAGTTTATATTTAATCATTCTCGCCAGCCTTGTAATCAGCTCTATCTCACTAATTGGCGGGGTATTTCTATTTTGGAAAAGGCTATCTGTCAAGAAATTTTCTTCTTATCTCGTTGCTTTTGCAGCCGGAGTAATGCTAACTACAGCTTTTATAGACTTGTTACCAGAAGCATTAGAAAATAATGATGACCAAAATATTTATATATATGGATTATTAGGAATTCTGGTTTTTTTCCTGATTGAAAGATTGGTCATTTGGTTTCATCATCATGACGTAATGAGAGTAAAACCAACCGCATATTTAGTTCTTCTGGGAGACGGTCTACATAATTTTTTTGACGGCTTGACAATTGCAGCGGCTTTTCTTGCGAATCCCGGACTGGGATTTATTACTACCCTGGCTATATCAGCTCATGAAATCCCTCACGAAATAGCCGATTTCAGCATTCTTTTACACGCAGGAATGAAAAAAAATAAAGCGCTTTTTTATAATTTCCTCTCTGCCCTTACTGCACTTATAGGAGCAATTATTGGATTTTATTTTTTAAATAAGTTCGAAAAAATGCTGCCGGCTCTGCTTATGTTTAGCGCCGGAGTATTTATCTATATTGCTTGTACAGATTTGATACCGGACCTACATCAGGATTTCAAAAAGCAGAAAAAATGGGCCACTACATTTACTTTTATAGCAGGCGTAGTTTTAACTTACTTCTTGATAACCCTTTTAGAACATTAACTGCCGTAATTATTTACCAAAATCTCAAAATCCAGAACATTTACTTTACCGTCGCGGTTAAAATCTCCAAACGCCGGACCGTTAGTTGTGGTTTCTAAATAATGGAAAACTAATATATATAAATCCAAACTGTCTACTCTTCCATCTCCATTTGCATCTCCGGGTTTATTTGTTCCTGTTGTAGGAGTTGGACTTCCTATAGTAGGTATAGGGGAATTAGTTACAGGAATGGGTGTAACCGGATTTCCGCTTACAGTCAAATTATTAAAAATTAAATTTTGACCGGAAGTAGTTTGCCAAACATTCATATTCGCAAATCTAACTGCGTATTCGGGTCTTGTGCGTATACTTGTTGAAGTATCAGGCAACCAAAGAGAAACAGAGTAATTTCCGTTAGGAACGTCCTGAGGTATCGGGACATTTAAATCAACTTTTATTATTTGACCCGGAAACCAACGTCTCACATCAACCGTTGTTAGGGAAATTTCTTTTTGTAAACCGGAGCTAATATTTTTTAGTACCAATATTGCCGGACGCTGATTATAGGGCGAAGCAAATCCTTTATTTTCCAGCTCCAAATGAAACTCTAAATTTCCTCCCGGAGCAACCTGCTGGGAAAGGGATAATTTATTAAGAACAAAGCGGTAACCCAATCTTTGCCGGATTTCCGGCATGCATCCCTGAGAAACCCAGTGATTAAGAGTTACCATACTGTAGCCATTATGCAGAAAGGAAAAATGGAGTTTTCCCATCATAGGCACTGCTTGAGAACAATCTGCCTCAGGAGATGCGCTACTGCTATGCGTTCCGGCTTCTCCACCGGCAGGTGTATACTTGCTTGTTTGAGAATAATAATCCTGCCAGCATAATGTCTGATTGGCTGAGCCGTCGCAATATGAAGAAATTTTCATACCCATTGCATTTGAGGTAAACGTTCCGTCATGCGTACTATCTTTAAATGCAGCGTCATCATGAAGAGCAACACGGCTTAAATTTGATTGATTAAATGCCTGAGAATCAGAAATCGGACCGCCATAAAAACTTTGGACATATTTTGGATATCTCACCTGGATAGTCCGATCAGGAGGTACAACTGTTAACAGCTTGTCAACAATTGCTTTTCGGTTTGCTACAGGGCTTAAATACTTGGAACTGTGCCACTCCCCCCAATATCCGACAAACCCTGCCTGTACTGCCGCAATTACATCTTTATTTTGTTGGATAACCGGACCCAACTGATCAATATGTCTTAGAGCAACATCAAGCGGAGCATCCGGTTCTGCATTAGCAAAATCCGTAGTCGATCCGATTCCTCCGTATCCAAGATAAAGAAATCTAATAACAAGTTTTAATCCTTTAGCTCTGGCATCGTCAAAAGTTTTTTTGACAATATCCAGACCTTTGCCGGATCCGACAGGTTCCAAAGGAAGAAATTGGTAATTTGATACTGTTACTCCTTTACCGTCTCGCGGGTCCCGGTATTTTTCCATGTGAAAATATACCCAATTTACAGTATCGTTCGGATTTACTTTACCCAGTTTAGAAGTATATGGTTGGTCTAATTGAATATTGGACTGCCTCATAAAACCTCTCTCGGGATTGGCGATCTCGTCACTACTTGGTTGAAAAGTTACAGTAGTCAAAGGACCTGCAGCAGAAGAAGTACTTGTTTGTTTTTGATTTTTTAAAACTAATCTGCTGACTAAGGCTAAAACCAAATAAAATGAAAAAAATAATACTATAACCCAAAACTTCGAATTTTTTACTTTATCTTTTTTCAGTTTGGTCATTGTCTATTACTACCATTTTAAATTAAACTAACTATTACCACAACTGAAATTTCTTCCAAAATATAGATTGAAACTTTAGGAATAAAAGAAGATAATGATTATCCTCAAATGTTAAATAAACCTTATACCATCGTCGACGTTGAGACTACCGGCATGAACGGTTGGCGTGACAGAATAATTGAAATCGGCATGCTCAGAATAGAGCATAATAAAGTCGTTGATGAATTTAAATCACTGGTGAATCCGGAAACTTATATCTCGCCTTTTATCGAAAGCTTTACCGGAATTAATTCTAATGACCTGCAAGATGCTCCGGTATTTTCCGCTATTAAAGATAAAGTTTATGACCTTCTTTCCGATGCTGTCTTTGTCGCTCATAATGCTAGATTTGATTACAGTTTTTTAAAAAATGAACTGAAAAGAACCGGAATATCTTACAATTCCAAAACATTGTGTACTGTTAAGCTCTCAAGAAATTTATTCCCTCAATTCAGAACTCACAGCTTGTCGGCTATTATCGAAAGATATAATTTTGACTGTAAAAACCGCCATCGGGCATATGACGATGCTTTTGTTATTTGGCAGTTTATTCAAAATTTATCAAAAGACCTTCCGGCAACTAAAATACAGGAAGTAATCAAAAAACTTCTAAAATCCGCTTATTCCAGCAACTCAAAAGTCGCCAAACAGATTGAAAATTTGCCCGCATCTCCCGGAGTCTATATTTTTTATGACGATAAAAACCTGCCTTTATATGTTGGAAAAAGTAAAAATATAAAGGACAGGGTGGTCTCTCATTTTTCAACCGATTATGAATCAACCAGAAGATTATTAATGATTAAATCAATCGCAAAAATTGATTTTATTCAAACAGCCGGTGAACTGGGAGCTCTAATTCAGGAATCTCATCTCATAAAAACTCTTCTTCCCTACTTTAACCGTACACTGAGACGAAAAAAACAGTTTGTGACTTTGATTAAAGAAAAATCTGAAACCGGTTTTTTAAATTTTAAAATGGAAGTAATCGATCAGATTGATAATTCAAACTTTGAGAATCTCTTTGGTGTTTTCAAAAATAAAAGAAGCGCCAAAGAAGTGATGGCGGAAATCGCCAAAAAATACTCACTCTGCAATAAACTGATGGGGCTGGAGAAAACCAACTCTTCCTGCTTTGAGTATAAACTGGGAAGACGCAAGGGTGCCTGCATCGGTAAGGAGAAAAAAGCAAATTATAATGCCCGCTTTTTAATAGCATTTGTCGAGAATAAACAGTTCAGACCCTGGCCATTCAAGGGATCGATTGAGATAGTTGAAAAAAATGAAGAGGAAGAACTATATGAATCATTTTTAATCAACAACTGGTGTCTTTTGGATAATTTCAAAAATGGAAAAGAAAACTCAACTGTTAGAAATCCGACTGATTTTGACATTGATACCTACAAAATAATCTCCGGCTTTATCAAAAATCGGAATCCAAACTACAAAGTAGTTAAAAATACAGATTTTAACTCACATATTTATTCCTACTAAGAAAGTCTAATGTTGGCTAAACATGTAAAGATAAGAGTAGACCGTATATCCTATAGAAGTAACGCGTTCGTTGTTCAAAATGCTAGAACAATTTTTTAGGAATCGGGAAATAAACCATAAATAGGCCTTCCTAGGAGTCTTTTGCAATATCCTGATTTTGCTTCATTTATTTTTTTATTCGTCGAAAAGTTAATCCACGGATCCATCCAAAGATTTTTATACCTCACTAAATAATGTCCAAACGGATATTTCTTGGATCTTTTAATAAAAACAATGATTCTATCCTGATATATTTTTTGCTTTAATCTTGGCTGTAGATATCTGAAAGAATAGTTTAAATTAAATCTTTTTAAAACCTTCACTAAATCCCTGCAGTAAAATCCTTTTTTGGCTGCTCTTTTTCTTCCTAAAATTTCTACGGCTTCCTCATAGCTTTTATTTACTACAAAGGCAACACATGCCACTCCACACCCAAATTCATGTTTTTGTGTTATGGATTTTCTCACACGCTGATTGTAGATTTTATATTTATTTATTCAAGAAGTTGAAATTTGTATGTCAACTTGACATACAACAAAAAATTGCTAATATTAAATTATATGTTTAATACTGTTTCAGCTAGACAACTACAAAGAGGGTATAAAAAAGTGCTTGAAAAAGCAAATAAATTAAAAAAACCTCTTGTTGTAATAGCTAATAATAAACCTCTCGGAGCTATTATTGGGCTTGATCTACTTGAGGAGCTCGAACTTGATTCTGTGCTAAAAGAGGCTATGACAGAGTACAAAGCTGGAAAAACAAAAAAGATTTCAACCGAGAAAGAACTTGAAGATGATTTAAAAGAGCTTGAGAAGTATGTCTAAAATAGTTATTGACTACAGTCCTAAATTTATTCGAGAAAGAAAAAAATTTGTTAAAAAAAATCGTGAAAGATTTGAGACTTACGGAAAAACTGTAAAACTCTTTATCCAAAATCCATATCATCCAGGTCTAAATCTTGAGAAATTAGAAAAGTCTCTTTATTGGTCTATAAGATTAAACGAATCTGACAGGATATTCTTTATTTGGACCTCCTCAATTTCTGTTCTGTTTGTTGATATCGGCGAACATGATAAATATAAAAAATATTAAACTTGGTAATATAGAAGGACATTACCATTCTTAAAAGATCTTGTTTCGAGAAATTTTAGATTAAGTTTATTTTTCACATTCTCAAACATTGATTTACCTTTGCCGAGAATAACTGGATTAACCAGTAATCTGTATTCGTCAACTAATCCAAGATTAGTAAATGCCTGCACGATTTGACCGCTTCCTAAAATCGTAATATCGTCACCTGGAGTTTGCTTCAGTTTTTTGATTTTATTCGGATCTATCTTATTAAACAAGGTAATATTTTTCCAATTAGGTTCTTCTTCAACCTTTTTCAAAGTTCTGGAAAAAACAATTTTCGGTAAAGTATTCAGGGCATTTGCAACAATCGGGTCATTCTTAATTGCATCCCGAGTAGACCAATAACTTTTCATCATTTCATAAGTAATTCTCCCAAAGATGAGAGTTTTAAATTTTTTAGCCTGCTCAATGGCAAATTTACTGAACTCTTCATCAGTATTATGCCAATCAAGTTCTCCTTTTGGTCCGGCATAATAGCCATCCAGTGAAACTAAATTAAATACAACAATTTTTCTCATAAAACTAAATGTAACAGAGTTTACTTTGAACAAAGTAATTAAGTCATAAAAAGAGGCCGACAAGAAAATCAGTTGGAGGAGTTTAACTATTTGTGACTTGGTCTTAAAGTCTTGTTCAGTTTTTCTAAGGCAAATTTTTTTACTCTAATCACTTTCGTTTTATCTCTAAAAGGTGGAGGGACGATAAGTAAAGCCTCTGATTTACTTTTTACCTCAACGTTTATCCACGCATAATGAACTCCATCCAGACAGCCAAAGTCTGCATTAGTTAAAAAATGCGATCCTGTTGATTTGAAAATATTTACAGCAAGATCACAATCCGCTTTTGTATTATTGTGTGCAACTTCAATTAAAAATCTTGGCATGACTATATAATAGCAGAAACAGAATTTTTTTCCTCGTCCATATTTTATCCAACCAGCTTGTTATGAGAGAAATCGAAGGATTAATCAATAATATAATTTCAAATTTGTTTAAGCGTTCCAATTTCGCGGTCGACAAAGACAAATTTGTACAATCGATTAATCGATTGTACATTTTTAACTAATTGACTTTCTATATCTATTAAAATCTTTGACATGAACAAAGCCCACTTTTTCGTATAATTTTCTTGCTCTAGCAATATTTTCTCCGTTTGTATGCAAACATACTTAATTTATATAATTTAACCTCTCTTAGCTCTTACTTTCTTGTAATCTATTAGGGAAGGGAAAAAAGTTGGATATGTTTGAAGTAAAAACTTTCCAACTTCTACAACTGATCTGACATATCCATCTAAGCCCAGTTCTCTTGGTGAAAAACCTAAACATTCAGCGATAACTATTGCAGATCTAGACCAAAGTCTACCTTCCACCACATCGGGTTTATTTGGGTACTGCTCCCATAGATCTCGCTGTATTCCTATCATAATTGCTGCAGGTCTAATATCATTAAAAAGATAAGTTTTTAGTTCTCCTGTTATTAATTCTGACATACTGGTATTATACAATTAACCATAGCATAAATCAAACTATAGGATATAAATGGCGCTTAATCTCTTTAAGCATTCCGATTTCACGGTCGACTGCTTTTTTACATTTATTTAAAATAATTCTCGTGGGCGAAATGTATTTGTTCGATAAAGATTCTTTTAATATGATAGATGCTTTTTTGTTCATACATCAATATTAAAGCTTTTTTAAAGTCATCTTCATCGACACTTCTGTAGGAAAGAGGATATAGATCATATGCTAAAAATATCGCATTTGTCAGCATCCGTCCTAATCTTTTGTTTCCGTCAGCATAGGGCTGAATATAAGGAATCATAAAATGAGCAATAAGTGCTTTTTCAAAAGGACTAGCTAAATTATTTATAATTTTAATAAGTCTATCCACAGCTTCCCTGATCTGATGTTGATTATCCAATGGTCTGTAGACTGTTCCGGTTATCCCAACAGCGTTTTTTCTAATTCCTGTTGAGATATTCATATCTTTCACTAAGAAATTATGTAACTGGTTTATCTTAAAGACAGTTAGGTTTGTAAAATCTTTCTTGTTGTTTAATATCTGATCAAAAGCTGATTTATGATTTAAGATCATCACTGTCTCTTCTTTGCTTTTTCCCTTAGCTTCTTTTTGTTCTTTTATGAGTGCTTCTGTTTCTAATAGCGAATAAGTGTTGCCTTCTATCTTCGACGACTTCCAGGACAATTCAATAACAAATCGTTCAAGTTCTCTTTTTAGTATGTCCGAACTTAGTTTTTCTGTTTGTTTCGTAAAACTTCTGCTTTTATCTTTGAGTTCCTTTAATTCAATTGGAGTAATCAGATGATTAAGACTGCTAAATATTGAAAAATCAAAATGCTTAGCAACCACACTCCGCTTATCCGGATCTTGTTGAAAATAAACTTCTAAATCAAAGTAACGAAGAATTGGATTTTGAGTATAAGGAAGATAAAGAGTGCTTCTTGCGTTTCCCTTTGTTTTTATAAGTTGATTTTTTAGTAATATATTAAGATCCCGGATTAATGTAACTTTTGAAATTTTGTCTATTTTCTCCAGTTCTTCTTGTATTTGTGAGCGCAACAAACCGTTTCCTCGACTAATGAGGTTCAAGATGCACTTTTGTCTTGTGCTAATAATCGTATCATTCATATACGATAATCGTATCATTTTGATACGATTTGTCAAGCTTACAAATTTTTCTTTGCTAAAATATTCTATGACTTCTTCTGTAATTAATAAAGTTTTAATAGATCAATTTGGCGCGAGTAAACCTCCGTGGGTTGAAAAATATTTGTTCTACAAACTTCCATTTAACTACTGTGACCGCTGATGCGAAAGATGCAGGCTTTCCGGTATCTGCCGTGTTTATCAGATTGAAAAAGAGAGAGAAAAAAGGTTTGTTAAAAAAGGAATTGATCCCAAAAGCACTAAAGCAATGTTTCTTTCCATTAAGGAAAGTTTTGAAGAAATTAGAATAATGTTGGAAAGAGACATGAAGCGATTAAGAATAACCATATCTGAAGAAGAAAGTAAAAAATTTGAAGATGAGGAAGAAAGAAAAGACTTGTTGGCAAACAACGATAAACTAACTCAGATAGCAAGAAAGCTTTGTTTTAGCCTAGTGAAGATTGCTGAAGACTTGCACTATTATTTTGCTGAAAATACTCCAAAAGAACTTGAAGAACCATTAACAATTCTTAGATACTATATGCATTTTTTCTATGTTAAAGTCCAGCGAGCAGTTTCTAGTGAATTTGAAGATCGAGAAATGGAAAAAGAGTATTCTACTATTGATGCAAAAAACTCTGCCTTTTTATCTTATGTTTCGACTGTGAAAATTATTAATGCCTTAAAAATAATTTCTCAAAATAAAAAAATGAATTCAGGAATCAATCAAAAAGTTAAAAAAATTATTCCGTTATTTGAAGACTTGAATATGGTATTGGAGAATAGATTTGATTTTGATTTTAAATCTGAAAGTTAACTAATACTACCAATATTCAGTTATTTCTTTCAATAATTTAAATTTCATGCCTGTTAAAATGGTTTTATGGAAAAATCGTGGAAAGTAAAGTTGTTTGAAAGCAAGAGTAGAAAAAGTCCTGTTGAGGAATTTATAGATTTACTAGACGCTAAGGCAAGATTAAAAATAACCCGCACAATAGAACTTCTGGAAGAATTCGGATTGGAAGGCGGCTATCCGAATATCAAAAAACTTCAAGGATCAAATCTCTGGGAATACCGTATCCTAGGAAAAGACAATATTCGTATTTTTTACATTACTGTGAAGGAAAAAACTTTTCTCCTACTTCATGCTTTTAAGAAAAAGAAACAAAAAACACCTAGAAAAGAAATAAAAATTGCCGAATACCGGTTTAAAGAATATTTAACTTTAACAAATCAGGGCAGTTAATTTTACCCCTTGACAATTATCGCAAATTTGCGATAATATATTTGGAGGAAAAATTTTATGAAAGACTGGAATAAATATAAACAAAAATTGTTAAAAAATCCTCAATTTAGGAAACTCTATGAGGAGTCTCAACCGGAATTTGAGATCGCCAGAGCTATTATCCGTGCAAGGATCGAGGGAAAAATAACCCAAGAGCAGCTTGCCAAAAAGATGAATACCACACAATCTGTTATTTCCCGTGTTGAACAAGCTAAAACCAGTCCGTCTCTATCCTTTCTTAAACGTCTAGCCGAAGCTCTAAACGCTACTCTCCAAGTTCAATTTAAATTCTAAAACTTTTTTAATCAATCATAAAGTCTGCAAACTAATCAAATTAACAACAAAAATTTCCTCACATTTATTTTTTAAGATCGTATTTGGAAAATTTTTCTTTCTCCCAGGGAAACATTGTCCAATCTCCTTTTTCGATAAGTACAAAATAGTTGGGCCAAAATTCACAAACATCTCCATTTGCAGCTAAAGTCGCAGTTTTTAATTCATTTGCTTTATATCGCTGAAGTATTATTTCTGAAATTTTATGTAAAGTTTTTCCACTCTGAGCTATTTCATCAACAAGTAAAACCTTCTTATCTTGTAAATCTACATTAGGTAGATTTCTAATCGTAACAATTTCCTCTTTATCTTTTGTAATTTTGCTTGCAGTTATTGTTAAAATATTTTTTATTTCAAGTCGTTTAGCTAACATAGCTAGTGGAAATAAGCCTCCAGTTGTTACTCCAATTATGTAATCCGGACTAAATTTACTTTCTTTAATGTTTTCTACAAGTTTATCTGCCGTATTTTCTACCTCATTCCAAGTCAATTTTTTCATACGAATATGTGATTTAATTCTCTTTAAGCATTCCGATTTTATGATTTACAAACCCAAATTTTTTATATTACGCCTTTAAGATGTAATTCAATTATTACTTACCAAGTTTTTCTCTCAATTCAAAGAAAGATTGAGGGCGATTAAACTTCCAAGGTCTTTTAACATTGCATTTATAAATTTCAACTGTTTTCCAGACTTTACCTGTAACATAAGGTTCTCTATCAAGCCATTCTTGAAGTTCCTTTTCTGAAGCAAAATCCATTACCGCCATGGATCCAATCATTCTTCCATTATCGTCCAGCATTACACACCCATACCACCTGTCCCCTGATTTCTCCATCTCGTCCCCTAACTTAAGGTGAGCTTCTCTAACTGCCATTCTGCGATCCGTCGCTTTTTTATCTTTGCCGTCTTTTCCGATTACCAGAAATTGCATAAATTAACGAAGTTATAATACGAGATTATAGCAAAAAATAAACTTTATTTTTTTTGTATAAAAAAATAGACCATGAATCCATTTAGGGGGGAAGAGATTGAAAACATTTGTGAGAAATGATTTTTCTGTTGCGACTAATTTAAAGTCTGCTTATTCTTGCCCGGCTTAGGAGTAGGGGTGGATTGAGGTTGGCTAAACCAGTTTATTAAACCGTTATATAAACTTTGTGCTATTTGCTGCTGTCTTTCTCCACCTGAGTTATTAAGCAGGTCGCACTCGTAATTATTAGATATAAATACCGTTTCCTGAATTGTTGCAGACATTGTTGACTTTAAAAGAACTCCTGAGGCAAAATTAGTAACTCCAAAATCAATAAAATTTGGGGTGTAATTTAATCCTACCCATAATGCGTTATGAAGAACCTGTGTAAACGCTTTATCCTTGCCGATTTTTCCATAAAGTCCGAGTGTTCCGTCGGTAAAGACATTTGAAGAACCGTTAAGATGTATGGAAACAAGTACTTCTCCTCCGTTACTATTTGCAAAGGTATAACGATAATTATTAGAATGAGTTGAATCGTCTGACCTTGTCATCAGCACTTTCGCTGCATCCGTCTCAAGCAGAGTCTTCAGCTTATTTGTAATCTGCAGGTTAACTTCTTTTTCAGGCAGACCATAACAAGCCGTTGAACCATAATCATCCCCGCCGTGTCCGGCATCAAGAATAATTTTGTGTCCCGTTACTGCTGTTTCCAAAGAGTAAGTAATTTTTGGAATAAAAAAGAGAATTGCTGATAAAGTAATAAAAAAAATAAGTAAACTTCTTCTCATTATGTAATTATACAATATTCTGTATTGGTGAAAAATCGTTAATAACATAATCGGTTTCTTTTAGGGTTTCTGGCATTTTGTTTGTTGCAACTGCAATAACCGTCATTTCTGCAGCTTTTGCCGCTTTAACACCTTACATAAAGTCTTCAAAAACTAAGCACTTATCAGATTTATATATCTTATGAATTATATCCTATTTGATTTCAAGGCCATTTCTCTATTTTTCAATTTCACCACAATAAGTGTTTTGATTCTTTTTTTCTCAACTTCCTGGATTTTTAATTCGATATTTCCAATTCTTACTGTGTCTCCGATTTTTGGTTCTTTTCCCAATATTCCGAATACTACTCCACCGATTGTAACGTATCCATGACCCTTTATCGGAATATTGAATTTTTGCCTTATACTTTGTACGGAAGTTAAACCGTCTACTATGTAATCTCCATTAATATTTTTCTTTATTTTTACTTCAGTTTTGTCAAACTCGTCATAAATTTCCCCGACAATACTTTCTAATATATCTTCTAAAGTAACAATGCCCGAAGTGCCACCATATTCGTCATTAACAACTGCCATATGAACTCTTTTTTTCCGCATCGCAACTAATACATCATCTATGCGCTGTGTCTCCGGTACATTTATAACTTCTCTTATTATCCCGCTATTCAATACGGTTAAATCTTTTTCGGCTTTAAGTTTAGTAATATCCCTTACATGGACGTAGCCTAAAATCGTATCAATCGCCCCTTTATAAACCGGATAACGGCTCAGATTATTCTTGCGTAAAAATATTTTAAATTCTCTGATCGGCATATCAGCATCAATCGCCTTAATTTCTGTTCGTGGCATCATTATATTCCTTACGGGAATATCGCCTAACTGCAATATTTTATGCATCATCTCCACTTCCTGTTTCTCAAGTGTTCCCCCTTCTGCGCTTTGCGATAAAATCATTTTGACTTCTTCTTCTGAATGTCCAAGCTGCTGACCGATTGGAGCTGAAAAATGGAATAATTTTAATACTAAAGTCCCCGCCCCATTCAGAAACCAGATAAATGGTTTAAAAAACTTTGTAAATAACACAAGGGGGAAGATAACAAAAAGAGATACCTCTTCTGCTCTTTGCAAAGCCATAGTCTTAGGAGCTAACTCACCCAGGACAATATGAAGAAAAGTAATGATAGAGAAAGCAATTATTACAGCCAATCCGTGTGCTGTCAAAAAAGCAGTTTGCTGAGGTAAAAAGCTAAAGAATGGTTCTAAAAAATGCGCTATAGCCGGCTCTCCTATCCACCCCAGAGCTAGACTTGCTAAAGTTATACCTAACTGGGTTGAAGAAATATAACTTTCAAGATCATTAAGTGCCTTCGAAACCAATTTGGCCGATTTACTGCCATTTTTAATAAGTTCCTCTATGCGTGTTTTCCTGACCGCAACCAAAGCAAACTCAGCCGCAACGAAAAATCCGTTAAGTAAAACAAGAGTTATTACAAATAGAAGCTGTAGAAAAAAATACATAAGTTATTATACAGTGATGTGGGACTTTAATTATGGGGACAGGAAAAACACTAAGGTACAATTTGTCTTTAAACCTTTATCAGATATTTATTTCTTTATCCTGACAAATACATAGGCTGCGATCAATGCTTCAATATATCCTGTAATTGTCCAAAGAAGCACCATAGCTAATGATATTTTAAAACTCGTATAGGTAATAAACATTCCGGGAATTGTTGCAATTATAAAGTATAATTTTGCAAACTCAGCCGGTTCTGGTTTTCCCAGTTTTTCCCAGAGATATGCCGATGCTACTCCTACAATAAAAGGATAAACAAAAAATAGCATCATCAATGGATCAGTCCAGGATCGAAATATTCCAGTATTCTTATACTCTCCGGCAATCGCAGGCAACAACATTTGAACAAACATATTTAGTCCGACACCGACTAATAAGTTGACAAGACCCGCCATAAGTCCTCTTTTTAAGATTAGATTCATATTTTTCACCACCTTTTACTGGAAAAAGTTAAGACAAAATGCCTGAAAACAAAAGGGAAACTAACAAGGCGGTAATAACTCCGAAAGAAATTAAGGTCTGAATAAACAAATTCACTGCAATTTTTTTCTTTCCGTCAAAATAAAGTTGGGCGGGTTGGTAGAGAAAAAAATAGCCCATCATTGCGGCCGAAAGGGTAAATAGAGAAATCATGGCGACCGGGGCAAAGAATGAATTGGCAGGTCTCATGTTTTTAGTCCCGTAAAAAATAACGAAAGCAATAATAAATATGTATAAAACCGCTGTTAATGCATTAATCAACGGATTCCTGGTCATAATGAAAATAGTGTAGGACGCTTATTGTTATTTTTCAAGCCAAAATTTCAATGTTTATCGCGAAGGCTGAAGAAGACTGACTCTGTTTCCTTCTGTATCACGGAAAGATACATACCACCCGACTGTCGGAATCTCAACCGGATCTCCCAATACTTCACCGCCAGCTTCTTTTACTTTCTTTATGTGTTCTTTGATGTCATCAACCGCAATTACAACCGATGGAATCTGATCGGGCTTGCTTTTGTCTTTTTTGAAAAATCCGCCGTTTATCGCACCTGGCTTTTTGGGAAGTTGGTTTTTTTCATCCATTTCAGTCGTTGAGACGACAACATATTCCCCAAAATCCGAACCCATCAATTGAGTTTGCCATCCGAAAACATTGGAATAAAAATCCCCCATTCTTTTTTTATCTTCAAACGGCATCTCAAAGTGTACAACCGGATTCATCTTTGCCATATTTTTATTTTAAAAAAATCAAAATGTTAGTCACCCAAAACATTCTACCAAATCCTTAAATAGAAGATGAGAATTATTCTGGTTGTTCTTTTGTATTTTGATACCAGGAAAAAAGATTGAATGCATCCTTATTTATTTTTTTCAGTTCTTCGATTACTTTATCTCTTAACTTAAGCGAGGGCAACTTGGAAAAAGCTTCTTCATTTAGCCACTTAGTAATAGCAGAAGTTAATGACTTAGCTTGAGACTCACTAAGTCCGGCTGCGACGACTACTCTTGTAATTTTAGTCTCTTTATACTCCTCCATTGATCCGTCTCTTTTGATTACCTTTGGGTTCATTTTATGAATTATAGCAAGTGCGTTAGATTTTTTAGTAAGACTAATTAAGAAAGGAGAATGAATTATTTACAAACAGCAGATTTCAATTTCTAAAGATCCAGTTCGGTTCTGACATCAATGAAGTTTCCTTCTATTTCGCTGTCGCTGTTGACCCAGACTTTTTCAGGAATAAATTTGTAAGTTCTTCTTGGAAATTTTTTTAAAAACTTTAATACATCATACGGATGTCTTTTTTCCCGTTTATAGACTTCCTTTAATCCCAGAAAAATATCCTTGGGATTTTTCAGTTCGTAAGCTTTTCCCTGCGTATATACTCCGAAACCGGTACCGGCTTTTGCAGTGGAATCATAAATGGTTACGAACACATTGGAATTATTTCGGATGTTTATCGAATGTTGGTTGAGCTTCCAGGAAAGCCAGTAATAATTTAGTTGCTTATCAAAGGCGCAGTAAACCGGAGTATTCCAAGGTTTGCCTTCAGGAGTTATTGAGGCGATATTGACATAGAGAATGTTTTTTATTACTTTAGCTGCTGCTCTAATAAGACCTTACATACCAAATTTATAGCCTATTATAGTAAGTGTATTTAAAATTTATATATTTAAAAAAATTGTTTTTATTTTTTCAAGAAAATTGGAGATCAGAGAGGCGGTTTCGGCTTCGTGATTATTTAATCCATGATCGCATTTTTTTAGCTGATGGATTTCTACCTGGTGATTTTCTTTTTTTACCAAATCAAACGCTTCTTGAAAAGGAACGAATAAATACTCTTTTTCGACTTGATCTCCCAAAATCCAAAGCAAAGGAACTTTAATTAAATGTCTGTACCCGCCTTCCCCTTTTTTTGCCATCTGAGTAGACTTGAACATTTCGCTACCGGGTGTAAAAAAAAATTAATATATGTTTGAACGCTAACCGGATAGTAACCAGCTAAACCCCAAGGATCGTTGATGAGCCAAAGCCTGCAACCGTTCCCACTACTTCTGCAAAAAGAGCGCTAAGAAAGAAGAAGATTGTCATTTCTTAAGTTTATCAGAAGCCTTGCTCTACTTAATCGATAACATTAGAACTTATTATAAAAGTAATTTCCTTCAGATTCCACATCTTGAAGAAGTACCAAATAGATACTTACTACCTTAATTACGATTTTATTCAAATTTTTCTAGTTCTACAGGATTAGGAGGAATAGCTCCTTCTGGTTTGAAAAAGTGAAACTCAACTCTTGAAATTGGAAAATAAATTCTTGCGTTCATTCTTTGAGGTAACGGAGTTGCTGACAGTTTATTTGGATAGGGACCTTTAATTTCTGGTTGACTTCCTTCAATTGCATTGTTTAAAGATTCTGTAACTCTATAAAAACCAACTGCAAGGGTTGGTAAATGAAAGCCTTTATGGTGCGATTGAGGTTTCTCTGACATGCTAAGAATTATAACAAATGATGTGCTATTTGTCAAAACTATAGGGTGTCTTAAAGATCGCTAAGACTTTAGAAAGAAATCTGAATCGAGGCCGTAGAATGCTAAAATTTGCTCACCAGGCTCGATTGGGTAGGTCTTTAGGATTCTCAAGTAATCTTTTCTTGACCATACAAAGGCTATTTCATCTTTATAGATTATTATTGATCTTTCTTAAAAACTGCTTCTCAAATACAAATTTATATAAATATATTGTTATAACAATCTTTCTTTAACGATACAGAATATAAAGAACGTCTTATAAGTCTCATATTTTTAACATATAATTGATACGACTTTTGTTTACGATCAATATTAGATTACGGTCAATGTAATCTGCTTAGACTATATCGGTTCACTTAAAGCATGCGTCTGAAAAAGATATCACTACAAATATTACTGACTGACTAACTTATATGTGTTTGGGCGTCATTACGCTCCGACGTCGCATAATACTTATTTTACGACGTCAAATTTAATAACAAACTGTATCAAATATATACAAAAAGAAAGAAATCACTGGTTATAGGACTAAAATTTATTCCTTTTTTAAGGATACGCCCTAGGCTAAAATTCTATTTTTGATCGATTTTACATCGAATCTATCACTGTTCGTTGGGGGAGGAATTTTCGAAAGTCCTAAGAAGTGGTATACTTGATCATCTTTTCATATCAATCTATGGATAACAAAAAATTAAGCCACCTTGAATTTGTCCAGGGCGTGATTAATCGATTAGGTACTAATTCATTTTTAATAAAAAGTTGGTGTATAACCTTAGTAGCTGCTTTAACTGTTTTGTCTTCTGGAACAAAAGAACAATATATCCTTGTTGCATATTTTCCAATTATTATATTTTGGTTTCTTGATACATATTATCTCTGGCAAGAAAGATTGTATAGAGCTAAATATAATGAAGTTAGAAATCAAAAAGAAAATACTATCGATTTTTCAATGAAACCATCAACAAAATCTTATCAGGATAACCAATATCTCAGTACATTATTTTCAAAAACCATCTGGCCTTTTTATATTATTCTTTTAGCGACAGTATTATTATTTATGTTTGTTTTTCATGACTAAACGTGTTTTTTTCAGCTTTCATTATGATGATGTAAAAACATTTCGAGTAAATGTAGTAAGAAATCATGGATTAACAAAAGAAACTGGTCAATCTGGTTTTTTTGATGCATCAATCTGGGAAGACGCTGAACTCCATGGTGATCCAGCGGTTAAAAGATTAATAAATTCAAATTTAGAAAATACTACTGTTACCTGTGTCTTAATAGGAACAGACACCTGGGAAAGAAGATGGGTTAGGTACGAAATTATGAAAAGTTATGATCGTGGAAATTCATTGTTAGGAATCCATATCAACGGAATTCCTGATAGATATAGGCAGACTTTCTTAAAAGGAAAGAATCCATTTGACTATTTAGGCTTTTACATAAACTCATCCGGTGTTGTTAATAATTATCAAGAAAGTAATGATACTAGATGGTCAATTTATCAAGATTTAACTCCTAACATTGGTCCTTTTGCGAACAAATACTGGAATACAGGTCACAAATTATCTAATTGGATTCAATGTTACGATTGGTATTCCGATGATGGTTATCAAAACTTTGCTACATGGGTTGAAAACGCTAAATAATCAAATTTTTGATATAATTCTGAAATGTCTGATAGGAAAGCTTTAATTCTTCATGCTTGGTATAGTAAATCTGAAAATAATTGGTATTCGTGGTTAAAAAAACAATTGGAAGATAAAAAATACCAAGCTTTTCTTCCAGAAATTCCAACCTTTAATACTAAACTTCCTCAATTACAAACTTCATTGGAATTCATTGAAAAAAACTATCCAGTTGACGCTAATACTACTGTGATTGGTCATAGCTTAGGTTGCATATTAGCTTTAAGGTTGGCAGAAAAGTATGTTTATAAAAAAATGATTTTAGTTGCTGGTTGGGATTATGATGATTTAACCGAAGAACATAAATCCTTTTGGCCAAATAAAATCAATCACGCTAAAATAAGAGAAAATGTAAAAGAAATATACTGTGTTACATCCGATAACGATCCATATACTACTTTATTTAATGTTGAGGCAATGAATAAACGCTTGGGAGGTAAATTGATTGTCATTAAACATAGAGGCCATTTTGGATCAAATGAAAAATGCAAACAAATTCCTCAATTATTATCATTAATTTGAAATGATCGAAACACATAATCCAAAACAAAAACCAATTGCTATTATTACCGGAGTATCACGAGGTATAGGCAAAGCTATTGCCATTAAGTTTGTTGAATTAGGTTATAAGGTCGTCGGAGTATATAAATCCAATGAAAAATTGGCTAAACTATTAGAAAATCAACATAGTGATATTTTTACAATAAAGGCAAATGTAGGTGAAGAAAAAGACGTTAAAGAAGTAATAAACGAAACTATCAAAAAGTTCAATACGATTGACGTGGTTGTTAATAATGCAGGAATTGATTTATTCGGTGAAATAGAAACTTACGATACAAAAGTTTGAGATCAGATGATTAATACAAACCTTAAATCTATTTTTCTATTTTCAAAATATTCAATTCCTTATCTCAAACATTCAAAAAATCCAGTAATAATTAATATTTCGTCACGAATTGGATTTCCAGAATATACTGAACCAAAATTTGTAATTTACGGTATGGTTAAAGCTGGGGTAACAAATTTTACAGTTGGACTCTCAAAGGAACTTGTACTAACTGGAATAAGAGTAAACGCTGTTATTCCTACTCCAACAAAAACAGATTTATTTAATGAGGTTTTTACACCTGAAGAAGAAAAGGGATTAATAAAGAAAGGTAAATTAGGCAAACCTGAAGATGTTGCTAATTTAGTAATAGAACTTATAAACGACAAATCTGCAAATGGGAAAATCCTAATAGATAAAAGAGTCTATTTATAACAATTTTATTCTTATTTATTTTGGAAATTAATTTATCTATCTTCCCAGGAAAAATCACAAGATTTACAGACATTAAGATTTTTTGGTTTTTGTCCAGCTCCGGCCCATAACATAGTACTTGCCGCCATATATTTACTGTAGAAGTCTGGTTTTACTTCAGTCAGTCGCAAACTTCCACATCGAGGACATTTTTTACCTAAACCAAAAGACCTAAATAAACCACTAATGATTTTTAATGGAATGGTAATTGGCAAAAAGACAATTTTAAAAGGTAACGTAAAGATAAAATCCAAAAAGTTAAAAATAACTCTCATATTTATTTAATTAATAAAAATAATATAGACCTATACAACAGTAAAATCAAGAGATAACTAACACGGATCGTATGTAGACTGTCAGGGTGCAGATATCTATAATCGCTTCATGAAATTATCCAAAGAAGTCTTCCTTAAAAAATTTGGACAAAGAGTAAAATTTCTTCGCAGACAGACTGGATTATCACAAGAACAATTTGCTGATAAGGTTGGCATTCATCGAACCTACATGGGTAGAATTGAACAAGGAAAATCGAACACTCCGATATTTACGATCTACCGAATTGTTAAGGCTTGTGGTCTTAAATCTTCTGAATTTCTTTCGCTCTAATTAAGCTTTCATCATCTTCGGCCGGCATTAACTGATAGAATATTCCTAACTTAACGATAAGAATTAAAATAAACATGTCAAAACAGTTTACCGATCCTATTACTTTACTTTGGACTACTGATCTTGATTTTAAAACAAGAGTGAAAAAAGCTAGGAAAAAAGTTGGTCTAGATTCAAATAACTTACCTGATTATTTTGGATTTGAACTCATATATAACGCAAATTGGGATGATAATAAAAAGGCTTTATTTTTTGATGAAGTTATTCGTCTATTTGGCGAATACAGGTTATATGGCTGGAAAAACGAACTTAAATATTTTGTTGCTACAGGTAAGATTTTACCTTTTAAAGAAAAGCCTATATCTGATCCGATAATCACAGAGTCAGAGGACGGGTTGAATGTAACATTCAAAATCACAAAACCAATCGAAAAAACTAACCTTGTTGATTGGATAAAGATAAATTGGGAAAAAAAGAAAGGCTTTTATAAAAAAATAAAAAATTATTTTCAGAATCCAGATTTTCTAAATGAAAGTAAAATTGACACTAAAAGAATTAAAAGAATTCTTGAGTTACGGGATAAGGATAAACTACCTTTTTCACAAATAGCTGACAGAATTAAGATTGAGTTTAATGTTAACGATCCAAATGGAAAGGTTAACGAAACGTCAATTAAACAAATCTATCACTCATACACAAAATACGCAAAAAAAATAAAAACAAGAATAATTCGTTTGCCTGAATTAAACAACCTTCTTAAAAAGTAATTTTATTTAGTCGAACTCAACTTACATACTTTTACAAAGCTCCAATATATACTCTGTTTGTAGATTTCATTCGCTCTATTTCAAGAATAAAATAAATATGGAATATCAGGATAAAAATAACTTTCAAACTTTTGATTTTTCCTTAGCTATTTATCTTTTTGCCAAAGGAATTATCCTTCTTGGTCTTCGTCAAATTGCAAATACAAATCGCTTTCTTTTTGTCTTTCAAAAATCTAAAAACATTAATTCATTAATACAAGAGTTCTGGTCAGGTCAAGCTAAAATTGAACCTCTTAAACTTTTCAGTGCGGAACGAGAGCTTAAAAAAAGACTTTATTCTGACAGCTATAAATTTATTCGTTCAGATAATGTTAAGTAAAGAGGCTCTAAACGAATTCAGGCAGATTTGGAAAGAAAAGTTTAACAAAGAATTATCAATCCAAGAGGCCAATCAAAGGGCTTTTGAGTTATTATCAGTTTTTAAACTGATTTATCATCCTATGCCAAAAAAATATTCAGAAAAAGGGTGGAAGTAAACAAGTGTTAAATTCGTAACCATAAGAATAAACATGGATATTAATAATAAACTCCAACAGGCAATATATTATTCCGAAAGTCTAAATTGGTCGATAATTCCTATTTCAAAGAATAAAACGCCGCTAATAGATTGGGCTAAATATCAAAACAAAAAACCAACAAAGGACGAGGTTGTAAAGTTTTTTAGTGAAAATCCAGACGCTAATATTGCAGTCGTAACAGGACAGATCTCAAATATTATTGTAGTTGATATAGATCCAAGACATGGCGGATCAAATGAAGCTTTTAATAGAACGACTACTTTGACTTCGAAAACAGGTGGCGGTGGCTTTCATTATTTCTTTAAGTTTGAAGAAGGAATACAAAACTATACTGGTCTAAGGCCGGGACTTGATATAAAAAGTAATGGTGGCTTGATTGTTCTACCGCCATCTGTACACGAAAGTGACAAAAAGTATGAATGGTTGATGGGACCGTATGCGAGTACACCGATTATTGCCTTGCCTAATTTTGTTAAAGATTGGATTAAAAATAAACAGTCAGTTAATCCTGCAAAATTTGATCAAAATATTTTAAAAGGTGTTTTTGCAGGTCAAAGAAACGTAAGTGCTGCCTCTATGGCAGGCAAGCTTCTTAACCTATTCTCGCAAGACGAATGGCAAACAGGTGCATGGCCAATGTTTCAAGCTTGGAATACATTAAATAAACCACCGATGTCAGAACAAGAATTACAATCAGTTTTCAAAAGTATATCCAGTAACGAATTAAGGTCAAAAAGTCAGTCTATATATAGGAATGACCTGTTGACCAATCGTGAGCTTGAGATCATTTCTTTTGATGAAATGAAGAAAATGCCGATACCACAAAACCTTTGGTTAGTGGATAAATTAATGCCTAAATCTGGCATTATTTGTCTCTCGGGTAGGCCAAAAAGTGGTAAAAGCTGGTTAATATTATATTTGGCTGTTTGTTTGGCTTCCGGCTCCAAGTTCTGCGACCACTTTTCTACAGAAAAATCTAACGTACTGTACATTACCAAAGACGAACCGTTGAGTCTCACCATTTCAAGGTTAAAACAAATGACGCTAAACTTAAATGGTTTGTCGATATCTTTTATAGAATCGCCTTTTCTTTTTTTGGATACGGATACCTATATTGATAGGTTAACCTCATTTATTAAAGAAAAAGGGATTAATGTACTTATTATCGACAGCTTCAGGCGAATATTTGAAGGCGATGAAAACAGTTCGCAGGTTATATCCAAAGTTCAAAACCAACTAAAAAAGTTACAGAGTCAGGGTCTAACCATTATTTTTATCCACCATCATGGTAAAGAAAGTCTTTATAAAAAAAGCGGCGGTGATCAACTAAGAGGATCTAGTGATATTTTAGCTATGGTTGACAGCGTAGTCATCCTTGAAAAAAAAGATAATACCACTTTAAAAATATCACAGACCGATGTAAGAAATAGCTTGCCTTTAGGATCGTTTATTGTTACTTTACCAGATTCCAGTTTGGGCGAAATAGGTTTTAAATTTACCGGGTTTGTTGACGAAGACAAGGCAAAAATAGAGGAAGCTCAAGAAGATATACTAAACTTACTTTCTAAGTCTAACCACAACCAAACAGAAATTATTAGCGTATTGAAACCATCAGGAAAATATGGCGATACGACTATAAAAAACGCTATCCAAGAGTTATACGAGACCAAAAAAATTAGCTTAACTTTAAAAGGTAAACAAAAGATATACTCCGTTACTACGAGTAATAATAAACAGCTTAATTTAGATAATAAGGCCTAATAAGGCTCTAAATCTTGACATCAAGTTATTAAGTTCCTATACTGAAAATTAGATTTAGATTTACATATGGATCCAATCAAGTATTTTACATATCGAAGAAAAAGCTCCGAAGATAAAGATCGTCAGATGTTATCAAACGAATCTCAACAGAATGAACTGTCAGAGCTTTCCAAAAGAAAGAACTTAACTGTAGTTGATGATTTTGAAGAATCACGATCAGCTAAAACGCCAGGCAGGCCAGTATTCAACGAAATGATCGATCAGATAGTATCTGGAAAAGCTAATGGTTTAGTAGTTTGGAATCCGGATCGTATTTCCAGAAATTCTGTGGACACAGGTCAAGTGATATATCTTTTGGATATAGGTAAGCTCGTTGAGATCGTAACACCAAGTCAGGTTTTTAGAAACACACCTAACGATAAATTTCTTTTTTCTTTACTTTGCAGTACGGCAAAACTGGAAAATGATAATAAAGGTGAAAATGTAAAAAGAGGACTCAAAACCAAGGCTGAAAAAGGCTGGATGCCGTCAGGCGCTAAACCTGGCTATATGAATGACAAATACGCTGAAAAAGGCAGTAAGACTATTCTGAAAGATCCTATTAGATTTCCACTGATTAGAAAAGCCTGGGACCTTATGCTGACAGGATTATACACGCCTCCTAAAATCAGAGATATATTAAATAACGAATATGGTTACAGAACTCCAAAACATAAAAGAGTTGGTGGTAATCCGCTGACGAGAAGTACGATCTACATAATTTTTAGAGATCCGTTTTACTACGGTATGTTTGAGTATCCTGTCAGAAGTGGAATATGGCATAAAGGACGCCATGAACCGATAATCACTAAAGACGAATTTGATCGTGTTCAAGTTCTTTTAGGTAGGAATGGCATGCCAAAACCTAAGACTCATGAATTTCCTTTTACCGGTATGGTGAAATGCGGCGAATGTAGCTGTCTGGTTACCTGTGAAGAAAAATGGCAAATAATTTGTACAAACTGTAAATATAAATTCGCTTCGTACAATAAAAATGCCTGTCCAAAATGCAAAATCTTGATCGAAGAAATGAAGAAACCGAAACTGCTCCATTATATCTACTACCACTGTACTAAAAGAAAAAATCCTAACTGTACTCAAAAATGTTTGAAAGCTGAAGAATTGGAAAAACAGATTGATCAATATCTGTCAAAAATCCAGATTGCCAAAGAATTTAAAGACTGGGCAATCAAACACGTTAATGAAATGTACGATAATGAGGCAGAAGACAGAAAATCAACGCTAACCTCATTACAAGAGGCTTACAACGACTGTGTTAAAAGGATCGACAACCTGGTTAAGCTGAAAATATCACCACAAAATTCAGATAACAACTTACTTACCGATGACGAATTCAGAAAACAAAAAGGGACCTTAATGAATGAAAAAGAAGAATTAAAAAGTAAGTTAAGTGGAACTGATAAACGGGTCAATCAGTGGGTTGAATTATCAGAGAAAACTTTTAATTTTGCCTGTTATGCTCGTTATTGGTTTAAAAACGGTGACCTTTTAACAAAAAAACAAATACTTGCCACTATCGGTTCGAACCTAATTTTAATGAATAAAACGTTAAGTCTTGACGTGCCAAAACCATTTCAACTAATTGAAGACGTGAATAAAAAAGTAGTTGAGATTATTCCATCGTTAGAACCTATAAAGAAGACTGATACAACGCTCTACCAACACTTCCTTTCGCTTGAGAATCTATCCTTGCTCCCCGGAGTGGATTCGAACCACTAACCTTGATCTTAACAGGATCCTGCTCTACCGTTGAGCTACCGGGGATATTACGTTCTACTTTTTAAAAATCTTCTACCAAATCCAGTTTTGAAATACCTTTCCCTTTTAAAGGCTTTTGCTTCTGATAAACACGCCTCGTAATAAATTAAAATTAATGGTCTTCTTAGTTTTGTTGCCTCAACTAAACCGTTATTATGCTTCCTTACCCTATTTTTTAAATCTCTAGTTGCTCCTATATAATGTTTTTTATCTTTATTACTCCTCAATACATATGTATAAAACATGAAAACATTATAAGCAACCTGCTACTCTCCCGCAACGCCTCACAGGCTCGGCTGTGTAACACGGATGATACCGTTGAGCTCGCCCGCTAATCACCTGAGCGATAGCGATGGCGAGCGGGCTACCGGGGAAAAATAAAGTACACAAATATTACAAATAATCAAATCGCTAAATTATCAAAGAACAGGATAATTATAACTAAAACACACTCAAAAACCAATATTAAGTTTTGTTTTTACCTGATATAATCTTTCAAATGAACCTGCAAGTTATAAAAAGGGACGGATCAATTGAAGAATATAGCGAGTTTAAGATTATTAGAGTGATGATTGCTGCTGGACTCAAACCTGACAAAGCTCAATCATTAACTCACTTAATAACTAAGTTGCTAAAATCAAACTCTCCATTAAGAGTTTCCTCGCTCGAAATAAGAGATAAAGTTATCCAGGAATTAAAAAAGATAGATAAAGATGTCGTAAATTTATATTCCTGGTACGAAAAAACAAAAGAATAGAAAAAAAGATGAGTCATTTGTTAAAATATCAAAGTGTTAATAAAGCTTTCTTCCCTAATAATTTTATTAATCATTTTCTTAAATTTTAACAAGCCAAGTTTTGCCCATGGAGGAGTTCAAAAGGCAAGCGGCCCGGTTACTGTAGATATTTTTCAAGATCCTCTATCTCCATTAGTCGGTGAAAAAGTTAAATTGTCTTATATTTTTAATGACAATGAGTTAAAAAGTCGCATTCCTGATTTGCCGGTAAAAATAAAAGTTATTGATACCTTTACCGGTGATGAAGCCAAAGATAAGGTTATTCTTGAGACAGACAAAAAAAACCGGTAAAAACGGGGCTTTAAATTTCGAATATACTTTCGACAAAGAAAACTAATTTGATGTCGAACTGGAATTTACAGATCATCATGACAAAAAACAGACCATCGGATTACTCATCCAACCGCGTAAACCAAAAACCGAATTAAGAAGTGAAAAAACCTCTCCTTTTCCCGTTTTTCTTTCCGGATTATTAACCTGAATTGGAATATTTTTTCTGAAAAATAGATTTTCAGCCAAATAATTGAAGATGGATTCACCGAACAGTCCAAAACAAGAATATACTTGATAAATATTGTGATAAAATTGCTTCATGAAGATGATAAAGGCTTATTACTTTGACGTACTGTTTGTGATCTTCATTATTTTTTATAACTATTTAACCAAACAGTGGGACAACCTTCATTTTATTGGATTATTTATAATCATCGCTTCTCTCCCATTTTGGCTGCTGGCGCGTGAGCAGTTGGGAAAATATTTTACGGTAAAGCCCAAGGCTACAGGTCTAGTCACGACAGGATTATATTCCAAATTCAGAAATCCTATTTATCTCTTTTCCTCGATCACCGTTTTTGGCGCTATTCTTCCATCAAGAAGCTTAATTCAATACTCCCTATTTTTTATCCTTTTGCTCGTTCAATTTGTTAGGATTAAAAAAGAAGAGCAAGTGCTGGAAAAAAAATTCGGCAGAAAATATTCAAAATATAAATCAAGAACTTTCATATGAAAAACAGGGAAGCTTTAAAATATATAAAAGACTTTCTAAATAATAATTTTCAGATGGTTATTGCAACAAATGGAAAACATCCCTGGATCGCAACGGTATATTATTCAACAGATAAAGACTTAAATATTTACTTTTTGAGTGACCCTAACACAATTCATTGCAGACATATTGCTAAAAATCCCAAAATAGCTTTATCGATTGCCGATTCGCCCCAAAAACCCGCAAGCAAGAAAAAAGGGCTTCAGATCTATGGCTTGGCCGAAAAAATTTCGGGCATGCATAAAATAGTCTATGCACTTAATCTCTGGAGAAGAACTTTAGGCGTAACGAGCAATCTATATACTTATGAAGGGATGCTGAAAAAAGCCGTCAAAGGAAGAATGTATAAAGTAATTCCGAAAAAAATAAAGTTTTTTAATGAAGAATTGTGGGATGAAGGCAAAGAACCAATTCTCGAAGTGTAATTATTGACAAATAAAATACAAAGGATATAATTCATCGTATGAATAAATCGCTTCCTGTTATTATAGTCGTAATACTTCTTCTTTTAGGTGGTGGGGCTTTTCTCGCATTTAAAAATAAACCGGCACAACCGGGCGCAGTAAATACAAATGTTGGCCAAGGACAAACTCAGGACGGGAATGTCTTTACCTCAATAAAAGATGCTCTCTCAAAATCCTTAAGCCTGGAGTGTACTTATAAAGATGAAAAAGGCACAGAATCAACAACCCAAATCAAGGGAGGGGCGATCCATGTTGTAGCCAAAACTTTGACAAACGGAAAAGAAATAAATTCACAAATAATCATGAAGGACCGGAAAATGTATAGTTGGGACGAAGAAACAAAAAAAGGGTTTGTTTTTGAAATTCCCGATGAGACCCTGCAAACGACACCGTCTTCTCAAACACCGACAGGCGAAAACAAAGGCGAATCATTTTTGGCCGAGATAGAAAAATATAAGGATGCCTGCAAACCTGCTGTCGTATCTGATTCTTTGTTTACCCCTCCGACAGACGTGGAGTTCCAGGATTTCAGCTCAGTCTTTCAGAATATTCCGACAGGAACCTCCGGTAATGGAGCCGCTCCGAGCTTTGATCTGGAACAGCTTAAAAAACAATACGCTCCTGAAAATCAGTAAGATTAAAACGGAAGCGTTAAATGGGTGTCTACTTTTTCCGAATCTTCCAGATATTTTTTCCATTCTACTTTTACAGAAATTTTTCCCTTTTCATTTAGATACATAACTTCACCTTTTTCTATCCCAAACTCAAACAATTCTTTAGTCAACATCACATCGTCTAAACAATACTTTTTTAATTCATTTATCTTTCCCTCTTTAAAAAGTTCTATCGCCTGTAAACCATGACCGGTTTTTTTCTTTCCTAAAGTAGCGAATAAAAAATCATTTAAAGCCAACCTTCTTCCTATCTTACTCCTAAGGTCATCCAGAAGATCAAATACGGGAAAATGATGAATTTTTCCCGGATAATATCCCTGCAATACCTCCATGTCAAAACCTTTGACATTAAATCCGATTATGTACGAGCAGGTTTCAAGCAAAGTAAAAAGTTTTGCCAGATCTTTTTCTTCAAAAACTTTAGTTTTTTGGTCACGGTAGTCATACAAACCGACGACTGTCACGCCAAGTTTTTTAGGATCCCTAAACTCGTGGAAAGTATGTTTTGTTTCTAGATCAAGAACAACGGGCAGTTTTTTCATTAATTTGATTTTCTTTTTGCAGAAAAATCCTTAAAGATCTCCATTTCAAATACCTGGGATAACTTAGGTCTAATTTCTTTACTCACATTTATCTTATTTAACTCTTCCTGATACTGATCATAAAGATTATCAAAAAGCCTGAAGAAAACCTCTTTCTGGTTATTTCCCAATTTGTCATACTCTTTTTGAAAAACCTCATCAAGCTTTCCCAATCCCCAGAGAGTTTCAATAAGCTGGTGATTTTTTAACTGTAATAAGGAGATGTCGCCCGAAATAGGCCTTATCTTAAAACGCATCATGCGGATCTCTTCATACATTTTTTCGTGCGTAGGTTTTGTACCCAAAGCTTTCTTTAACTTTCTGAAAATGTCAGTTATGTCCTGGCTATTTCTTTTAGTCATAGACTATAATTAAATTATGTTAAGGAAAAAAATTGTCGCTGATCAGATTCAATCTCTTAAAAATCATGATCAGGAAAAATTATCGATTCTTAGATACATTTTAGCACAAATTAAAAATAAAGAGATTGATAAAAAGATTGAATTAATAGATGAGGAAATAATTACTGTTTTGCGGAAAATTGCTAAAGAGTTAAACGAATCCATCGAGGCTTTTAAAAAAGGAAAAAGGGAAGATTTAATCTCCGACTATCAGAAACAACTCGATATAGTATCAGTCTACCTGCCCAAGGAAATATCGGACGAGGATCTTAAGAAAGAAATAGAAAAAATTGTAGCTGAAAATAAAGAAATATATGATAAAAATCCCGAAGCAATCATAGGTGTTTGCGTCGGAAAGCTGAAAAACAAGGCAGAATCTTCCAGAATCGTAAGACTTTTGCAGTCTAGCATTAAAGTATGAATTACATTCTGTCATTCTGAACGTAGCGTAGCGGAGTGAAGAATCTAGCGTATAAGCGTAATTTAGATTATTAGAAACGCTTTGCTAGATCCTTCGCTAACCCGCCTTGCCGGCGAGGCAGGTCGCTCAGGATGACAGAAAATTTAAATTCTGTTATGAAATTTATTAGAAAGATTGTCTTTTTCCTGTTGCTGCTCTTCTTTTTCTCATCCCTTACTAAAAATCTTTTTGATTATAAAAGTAAAGTTTCTTTTTATCAGAGTTACCTGAGAGACTATGAAAATGAAAAGAAAAAAAACATCACACTTAAAACCCAACTCCTGAAAAAAAGCGACTTTAATGAGGTTGAAAAAACAATCCGGAACAAACTCAATCTGCTGAAAGAAGATGAGGTTGCCATTATTCTTCCCCAGCCTACTCCAACTCCAATAATTATAACTCCTACTCCCCTTCCAAACTGGCAGCGGTGGAAACAGGTATTTTTTTAGTTAATATTATGGCCACTTTATCCTGATAAACTGCTTTGAAATTATTTTTTTTGAGGTCTTTTATGAATTTACTGACATAACTCTTCATAATATCTCTACTTTTTTCATCTGTCCACCTGCGGGGAAGCAGTACGGTATCGACTTTGTATTTTTGAAAAACCTTGGCCAATGAAGTTTTTGAAGTTATTAGAGACATATACTCAGCAAAAATATAGTCACTTTCACCGGTTTTATTTTTTTGGCTCATACTTGACATTCTTCCGTCAATAAAGACTTTCTTTTGCGGTAACTTCCAAATCAGATACCCGCCCCACTCGTAACTGCTGAAGATTTGTCCTTCGGGTAAATGATCCGACAAATAACGGACAGCCAGACGCGGATAAAAGTTTTCTTCATTGAGATTTTTCCCGGCATTATAGTCCCCCCATAACTGGGCTGAGCCTAAAACAGAAACCAGGGTAAAAAAAACAACATAAAACAAATGAAAACGGGAAGCTCTTATTTTATTTACCGTAATATCCGAAATAAAATTATCTAGACCTTTCCGAATCAAAATTAAGGCATAAATAATAAATAAAGGAAAATTTCTGGCCGATGAAAAAGCGGCTAGGAACAAAAGAACCGCCAGAATTAATTCGTGCCTAGCATACTTTTTTCTATAATGTAAAATAAATGCCCCACAATATGCCAGGGAGAGAAGTTCCACAGAGGTTATGGCAAAGAGAATAGGACGCCATTCTAAGATTGAAAAACGGATGTACGGATCTTTTACAAAAATCCACACTTCTTTCCATAACTCCAGACCATAAGGGTTAATTAAGGTTATTAAAATACTCGCCAGTGTTACTATGACTTCCGGAAATTTTCGCTTCTCAATTGTTATAACAAATAAAACAATCCAACCGATAATAAATCCCCCATGCAGGTTTGCCCAAAACAAAAAAAGGACCGGAACAAAAAATTTATATTTGCTCCACCAATCATTATTTAAAATCCACCTGCATAAAATAGCAAAAAATAACCAGGTAATTACCTGCGACCTTATCCCGTAATAGGAAATCAGAACTCCGCAAATAAACAAAATCTGTATCGGCATGAACCTGATATCCGATTTCCTGACTACAATCAATATTGTGCTCATAATGATAAACGTAAAAATCAAAGAAAGTCCGCTGTATCCCGCAAGTGAATAAAATTTAGCCATACCGACATGAATCAGCCATTCGTGATCCGCATAAGTATAACTTGGCATGGTATAGGAAAAAGGATCTTTTACAGGGAAACCGCTTTTTAAGATAATCTCTCCCAACCGCAGTCCCCAGCCAAAATCCGAATCCAGATAGGTTTTCGCTCTTATAAAAAAAAATACCGCATAAATAATAAGCAGAACTGCAGATACAAACTTGAAATTAAAACTATTTTTACCCAATTTCATATTTTCCTCTTAAATAGTATAAAAATTGTAAGCAATAATATTAATGGCCCTAAATTAAAGTTGATGCCAAAAATAACAGGCACAACCAAAAAAAATATAAGCGAATACAGCAATACAGCTACATAAAATATCTGCTTATTATCTTTATTAAACTCGTAATATCTGTTAAACAGGATTAATATCGTTACATTTAAAATGGTTAAATCATGGGCTAGAAAATGGACTGAAAAAAGGGCAACTAATAGTGTAGAGATTGCAAACATTTCGTCAAAACTGCGGTTTTTTAAATCTCTTTTGAAAAATAACAATGCGAAGACATATAAAAAGATGTTCACTGTCAATAGCCCAACACCATTAATTCCCATCCGAAACAATAAAGAAGCCATTGCAAACGAATCCCATAAATGACTTCCATATATGCTTTTTTCGGTTTCTATAATAAAGCCCAGGTATTTTAGTAATCCGGGCAGACCAACCACCCGCAGACTTATAAAAAACAATAATATCGAACTCAAAATAAATCCGGTTATGAACTTTTTTTTGTAGTTAGAGAGCAGGAAAATAAAAGGAATGAGTATGAATAGCTGTATTTTCAAGAAAAATATCAATCCGCCAAACATTCCAGCCATAAACCAGTTTTGACGTTTAAGAAAGACATAAAAAATCAGAAATACGAGAGACAATAATATCGGGGTTTGACCGCTCACTAAAGCACGGAGCGTGGGAAGGGATAAAAAAATTAATATTGCATAAAGAAGATTACCGGAAATATGTACAAATATCTTCTTAGCCAACAAATAAAATAAATATAAACCTAATATGTTTATATAGGCAAAAAGAAGATATGCTTTCCCAAGTCCTAAAAAAGTAAACGGAAAAAACAGTAAAGCAACAAGCGGAGAATGTCTAAAAGGTAAAAATTCTATGGCGGTATATTTAACAATTTTACTTTGATTGATCTTCTGCCAATCTATATCATAAAGCTGATTTCCCTGTCCATTTTTTACCATAGATATTGCGGTATAAATATTGACAAAATCGCTTGTTAACACAAAATTCCTGTAGTAAACCCTAACGAAAATAAAGAGAGAAATGACTATGGTTAAAAGAAAAATCTTAGAAGAAGTCATCTGTTAATTTTAATTGAATTTGCCGCCGCAGTCTATTGATTTAATATGAAATTTTAGATATAATTCGGCTGCAGTTTTGCTTTTGTACTTTTAAATACGGGGTAGTGTACGGTTGCACAGGAGGCTTAATAAAATGGGCTCATATGAAAGCAATTTCATTTGATAATTGGCTTATAACGGCGAATCCCCGCTTAGCGGGGGAACGCCGCGGGAACCCCGACGTAACGTCGGGGACCTGTAGAGACTGAACGCCAACCCCCGCTTAGCGGGGTGAAGACACAGTCCGACACTCCAAGTAATTGGAGATTACAGTTGCATAATCTCCTAGACCGTGGTTCAACTCCCGGCCCCGTAACCATGTACCAGAGCTGCTTTGCAGCACGGTACATGGCCATGAAGTGAACTATGTTCTACTTCATGGCACTTCTTGACTCTAAAGAGTCAATAAAAAACTTCATTATTTCGCTATAATATTTGCATGACTAAAGATTTTCTACTCTCTATTGTTATTCCGGTCTATAATGAAGAACAAAACATCAAACCTCTTCTTCAAAATCTACTTCCGATCATTAAACCTTACCGTCATGAAGTTATTTTCGTTGACGATGGATCAAACGATAAAACCGTTATAATCATAAAAAAAGAGGCTGAAAAATCGCAAAATATTAAACTTATTGTCTTTCAAAGGAATTTTGGTCATCAAATGGCCCTTACCGCCGGATACCAAAATGCTTCGGGAGATTGCGTAATTACTCTGGATGCCGATCTTCAGGATCCACCCAACATAATTCCTCAGATGATCGATAAATGGCAAAAAGGGACAAAAATTGTCTATGCTAAAAGAGAAAGGAGAGACGTAGACAGTTCTTTTAAGAGACTGACCGCACAATTATTTTACAAATATATAAACTTTTTATCGGACAGTCCAATACCTGAAGAAGTTGGAGATTACAGACTTATAGATAAAAGTGTCGTGGAATTCTTCAATAGTCTCCCTGAGCACTCGAGATTTTTACGCGGATTGACGGCCTGGGGTGGATTTTCCGCAGACTATGTATTTTTTAAAAGAGAAAAACGCTTTGCCGGTGAAACTCACTATACGGTTTCCAGGATGCTTAACTTTGCCTTGGAGGGAATCACTGCTTTTTCAACTAAACCTCTCCGCTTGGCAATATACTTAGGTTTTTTAACTTCAGTTTTTAGTATCTTTGTAATTGTCGTAAAATCGATTCAGCATTTTATTTTAAATCAGGGAGATTGGTTACCCGGTTGGGCTTCCTTATTTTTTTCAATTGTCTTTTTAGGCGGAGTTCAACTTATTACGATAGGTATTATTGGTGAGTATGTAGGAAAAATTTACCAGGAAGTGCAAAATCGGCCGAAATTTTTGATTAAAGAAAAAATAAATTTATGAAAGTTATCGGTGCAGTTTTAATTGCAATTGGACTGGCGCTTCTACTTTTTATTGCCTTCAATTTTATCAAAGAAAAAAATCGCCCAGTTTCGCCGCTTCCAGAAGATAAAGGAGTAAAAGTGATTTTTGTCACACCTACAAAGTAGTCAATAGCTATTAGTTAGTAGTTAGGATAAAAAAATCCGGAAATTTGGCTTAATGGAACAAAAGTGTGGGTTTTTAAATCCGCTTAATTTTTCTTCTGGGATAATTTCTTTTG